>VTLG01007681.1_pt1 | contig 34168 bp, 56 predicted proteins | sample 4694571 | NCBI WGS metagenome assembly VTLG01 (sample SAMN12604809, study PRJNA352737) | marine metagenome | biome: ENVO:00000447; feature: ENVO:00000209|ENVO:00000569|ENVO:01000036; material: ENVO:00002151; isolation source: viral sequences binned using virsorter ...
AACCTACGCTAGCCAAATTGAATTGGAGCTAGCAGACCAGCCAATTAATTAGGAGGCTCATACGGGCCACTCAGAGCGATTTTGAGTGGCCTCAATGAGTAGCTTAAGAGTAAGTTACCAAAGTCATTAAGAAGGGAAATTAAAATGACTAAGCACAATACTAAAAGACCAGCATTCGACGGGACTCAGCTAACAGCGTTCGCTGTGACTTATCAAAAGTCGGTCAACCAATCAGCGGTCGGCGAGGTAGCTATTCAGCACGACATCGACCAGACTGAACAGGGCGGTATTCTCAAGGTGGTTGTTCGCCATCAGGAAATACTCGACCATCTAAATTGGGAGGAGCAAGAAACACTCGCCGACAATATCAAGTTCACGGCACTCATGGTCGCTCAACGGCGACTCGCAGAACTGACTCTGAATAGTAAATATAATGATGTTTACTACTTGGACACTATGCAGCTCGATCACGACACTCACGCCGACTCGTGCATCGAAGAAAAATCGGACCTTGACTACACATCAAGCGCCTACTGCGGGAACGGTAACGGGTCAACTCAGGAAGTGCTTCTGGTCAACTATGAACCACGCTCTGTGACTCAGAATGAGGACTATGCGCTCAACTACTCGTCCAAAGATAAGCAAGCTGCTCGCCAAGCTGGAATCGTCCATGAGAATGTCGCTCAAGTCATTATGGAAAAGGGCTACTCGCACATTCCTGCTGGCATCGGCTGGAACGAGTTAGTTCAACAGCATCCTGCTTACTTGGGGAATACTCAACTAAATCGGGATCAGGTAGAAATCCGCAGCATCCTTCCATTAGGAGACAACGACTAAAACGAAATCATTCGTGATACAACGATCGGCGAAGTCCTAACTGACGAGCTTTGTTAGGATTGTCGCCGATCCACGTATGGCACGTTCGGCAGACGGTAATACAATTTTCTTCATCGAGAATTGAGCCGCCTTGCGAACGTGCCAACAATTCATGAACATCTACAGCCCGTCCGCTACAGTGAACGCTGATGGTGGCTTGGCATTTTGGAAAGCGTTGCAGCATCGACGCAACAAAATCACGACGACCGCCTTTTTGCGAATACAACTTTTGACGCTTTTTGCTTCTCGGCTTCAGCCAGCCTGTACGCTTCAGTGGCGTTCGCTTCACGCTTTGTTGACTCTCTTGCATCTATAGCATTTGATGATCGTACCAACTGACGCTTGCTCCGCCAGTAACTTTCCACAATGCTCACATCTAAACATAATCACCAGATCCCGAACGATGGGCGATCCCGCCTCTTGTGAACTGCTAGAGCGAACGCACATACGGCATCATCATGCAATCCGACGGGCGCTGAATATTTCGTGCCCGTCCGTGTTATTTCATATTCAAAGTCTAACAGTTCTTGCAGCAACACTCCTTCAGGGATTACCACTTCCTGATTTTGTATGGCGACAGCGATTCCTTCCATGATTTGTTGCTTGCTTTGTGATGTGAACTTGAATCCTTCGATGCTTGGATTTTGTCGCTGCAATCGTTCGAATACAGGATCGCCAACGCCAGTCGAGTCCACTAATGCTGCTTCATTTCCGACTGCGGCAAGTATGCGCCGTTCAGTTGATTCCCAATCTAATTGAAACCGATCAAAATACGAAACCGCACCTGATTCATCAAGTCCCACAATGCACGTCCAATCTACTGACTTGGCTAAGTCAACGCCGAACACAACTGATGGACTGGTCGATATTTCACCAACGCACGCATTGATCGCATCGACGCCAAATGGATTGCCAGTATCATCACTCGGTTCAGCTTCATACAATTCTTTGAAAACATCGGCTGGCAGCGTGCGTCTGGCATCTTCGATTTCTTCGTCGCTCAATACTCCACCAGTGATCGCGTCCTGCGCTGTGAGTTTCGCGTAGTGCCAATCTTTTTCTCCCGCTTCTGCTCGTCGAGCGATACGATACGCCCAGTTCTTTTTCCCTTTGACGTTGCCAATAAGACGGGCGCGACCTCTGGTTGCTGTTAGTGTTGACCGAATTGCGTGCCACGCTTCTTCCCGCATTCGTGTACATTCATCTAGGACTGCGCCATAACAATCTTCACCGTATAGTCCGTCAGGCTTTTCAGCTGATAGATGGCGTATGACTGCTCCATTATTCAGTTCGATCGAAAGTTCGTAGGCGTTCACTTTTTGTTTCAGCACGTCTGGCAACGCTCGCTCTAGGCGCTTGAAAGCTATTTTACTTTGGTTATACGTTGGAGCCACCCACCAATAGTTCCGACCCTTACTGCCGAAATATAGAGCCTCTACAAACAGCCACGCGATGCAGCCGTGCGTCTTACCTGATTTGGTACTTGCTTCGATGATCGCGTATCGCTTGCGAGTGAATATGGCATCACGTTGCTTGTCATATAACTCGTGATCCCATTCGAGATCTTTCCATTCGTCTGCGCTAATCTGGCTCGTAGTCGCCTGCAAGTTCTCCACCTAAATTGATTCGATATTTGACAGGCTTACCTTCTGGACCTGAAATTTCCTGCTTTTCAGTTGGCGACCATTCATCAGGAAATCGCCTTGCTAAAAACTCTCGCGCTGCTCGCCAGTCGTTTGGAATCTGCGCTTGCCATTGAGCGACCATCCTGATCTGCGCTTGCGATTCAGCTTCTTGCAATTCTTGCATCAGATCAAAATATTCGCCGCTTCTGGCTGTTGACGCTTTAGCTTTCCACCTGTAATAGGTCATCTTGCTGATGCCAGCATACTCACATGCTCGTGTGATGTGATTTCCTGCTCGAACAGCTTCAATCAAACGCTTGCGCACATCTTCGGTCATTTTTGTCGGTCGTGACGGAACTGACATGACTCACCTACTCAAAAATTCGTTTCTGGCGGCAGCGTTGTTTCTATATGCTCCCGTCAGATAATTTGTTTCCATGATAGCGTTATTTTGCTTCGCGCCCCGCGCTTTCATGCAGAGGTGCTGAGCTCTGAGTCGGACTGCAACCCCTTGAGGAGGGTACTGTTCAGAGCCATGTTGCAAACTTTCACCGATGTCGCGGGCTAGTCGCTCCTGAATTTGAAAGCGGCGAGCGTGATTATCTACCAATCGAGCTATTTTACTCAACCCAACTACCGCGCCGTTTGGAATGTACGCCACGTCAGCGCTTCCAAAGAATGGCAGCATGTGATGCTCACAAGTTGAAAAGAATTCGATGTCACGAACAATGACCATCTCGTCTGTATCGTCTTCAAACCATTTAAGGTCTATTTCGTGCTGATATCCACTGAAAAGCTCCGACCACGACCTGACTACTCGGTTAGGTGTTTCCAACATCCCTGCCCGAGTTGGGTTGTCGCCGATAGCTTCAATCATAGCTTTTATGATTTGTTCATCATTTTCCACGCTGGCCTCCAAATATTTGAATATGCAATCTGCCTGTCACGTTGTAACCGCGCTCAATACTTGCTTCAGAAATCTCAATCAACCGCCGTTCCAATACTTCCCGATCCACTCCCTCAGGCATGATCCACACTCGGTCAGATTCGATGCCGTGCGCTGTGGCGATCTGTTGCACTTCGTTCAGGTCTCTTTCATCAGTGACAACGAACTTGAAGATCGCGTTGGGGTCGGCTACATATTCTGACAGCGACGCCGTTATTCTTTTTTCTAATGGGTCGCCCGCGTGGGCTAGCTTGGGCGACACGTTGTAACGAATATCCTTATTTTGCGTCATGGGAAGTTGAGTGCCGTTTGTCTCAATTTCTATTTTGTAATCCAAATCAATCAGCGTTGTACACAGCATTTCCAGCGCTGTAGCTTGCAGCAGAGGTTCACCACCTGAAATAACGATTAAAGGTACATCAGGCAACTGCATGACTATCTGTTCAATAGTGTGTTTGGTGTTTTCGGCGTGTAAGTCGTAGCGACTGGCGTCCCATGTGTACGGAGTGTCGCACCACGTGCAGGTCAAATTGCAGCCACCGAGCCGAACGAATGCAGCTTGCTGGCCGCTGCTTGGGCCTTCACCCTGAACTGTTGGCCCGAAAATTTCATTGACTAATAGTTGCTTCATTTGTAGTACACCGCACTCGTGCCATCAGTCTCTTTCACTTTAACGGCAGCCACATACTCTTTCCACCAGAATTCGTTGGTGCGTTCGCATAAGTAGAAAGCTAAATTTTCAGCAGTTGGATTCACATGCAAAATATCATTCAAGTTGCGATGGTCGAGAGTAGAATCAATCATTTGTTTGAAGCCCACGAGATCCCCATAGTCCACTATGAAACCGATCGAGTTCACATCGTGGGACTGCAACACCAACTCCACCACATAATTGTGTCCGTGCTGGCGGGAGCACTGATGCGTCGCAGGTAATCCGCCAAGAAAATGACCTGCCGAGAATTTGAATTCCTTCGTTATTTCATACATCTTTACCTCCTTCTATGTTTTATGAACGCTCGGAGCACGTCGAATTGATTGCGAAGAAAATCAACATAGTGGCTTGGCGGAATACGCGGAATGCCACTGGCCGATATCAGCGATCTCATCTGTGATACAGGTTCAATTTGCCATTCGACATAGCTGTTCAGATCATTGTTTTCAAACGCGACCCACCGCCTAAAACACGCTTGGCACAGCCCGCAATTATCCTTTTCTGGTGAATAGCATGATCGAGTGTTCAGGAGAGGCTCAAGCGGATTCGCCATTTCCAGATATTTTTTCACGATCTGGGATTTCGTATTTTTCTGGAACGGCGAAAACACTCTGACCGATTTGTTTGCGGTATATGAAAGAAGGTCGCTCATTAGCGTGAAAAATCTAGTGTGTTTGTCAGCACTCAGTTCACCAGCAACAGCACAAAGAGCTATTTCGTCAGCGTCATAAACAGCTTGCGCCAGAGAGATCAACAATGGATTTCGTTGAGGGATAAATCCTGACTCATGCTCTACCCATTGTTCCTGCAATGCGAGTGACGAATGCGTCTTGAACGGCAGCCCTAACGATGTCATCGTTTCGATTTCGTTCACTGCATACTTATGACCGATATTAAAATACGCAAGATCCCATTCGCTTCCTAACAATGTCGCGCCTATGTATGAATCCAACCCTCCGCTATACAGCAACACTTTCTTCATAACGGCCAACTCCATTGCTTGCGTGAATGAGTGGTGCTATCCATCAACCAGTGAAGTGCATACGGCCACGCACGTCCTTTCGTAATAAATAGCAAAGCAATCACAGTCAACGGGCTGTGCATAATTCTAGAAAATAACACCCTGATGTCATCTTCTGGCAGGCGCTCCGACGCGAACGGCAAAAATACGTTGCCTATGTCGGGCGCTAATGTCCACGCGACATCAGACATTTTTCGGCGAACGATATATGCTGCAACCGCATGTTCTATCGGGTGTGACATTGTACATATTCCTTATGGTGGTCCAGAAGGTACGGCAACTTACTTCCCATCGTAGCCAAGAACACTTTAGTTCCGTACCGTGCTTCTATGTCCTCTGCATAACGTAACCACGCAACAGCAGCGGCGATTTCACTGATCGGACTGCCACCTCTCCACTTACTTTCCTTGAAACAGTCAGTGAGGCGCAGACCATGAGATCGTATCAGAGACACCAGCCATGGATGTTCTTTAATTTTACGCGGCAGATTTTTTTTATGTACATTGATAAATTTTCCGCCTCCACCATACAGCGTCATCAAACCCCACCGAGAAGTATTCCACGACGATGCGTCAACTGAAGACGGCCTCCATCTATGAATAAGACTCGCTTCGGTTTTCCCTAATAAGTGAAGGGTGGCGTCTATGTCTCTTGCTCGTAATTCTGCCTTCACTCTGTCAATCCATGCAAAATAGTTCACCTTGCTCGCGCCTAAATTGCCAAGCGCAATAATCTTAGAATCGCGATATTCCTCCAACTCAGATAGATGAGCGCCTCTTGTAAATATTGGTATTGGGTCAAGCCCTTTTTCTTTCAACTTGAGATAGTTGGCTAGTGTTTTGTCGCTATCGCCCAACACATCAAGAGTCATGTATCCATACGGCTTAACTGGTAGCGATTCGATAAATTCAACATATTCAGGAATGGTGATTTCGGCGCCAACAGTCTTCACAGAAAAAGCGCCTGAGTCAATCATAAGATTTGTTTCAGGAGGCGCCTGCTGCATAAACGATTCTATTTCTTTCAATTTGGCGAGCGCGAACGACACCAGCACATTGAAACGAAGTTCATTCCGCTCTTGCGAAGCTGTATCTACTAACAAGTTCTTTGACCTCGTCCATCACTATTTCATAAGACTCATGCTCGACGAAAATTTTTATTAGCGACTCTGACTGACTCATTCCGTCTGCGTTGCTGTTTTCTGTGTCGTCCCAATCGCCCTTCCAGTCATGAGTTAGTTCTTCCAACATATCTGCCAAACTCTCAGACACATCAATGCTGGCAACTAGGTCGATGATTGCTTCTTTATCAGTCACAGCCATTGCGCCAATAGGGTCGAGCGAGGCGAGCACTTTACGTTCTTCTTCGTCGGTTAGATCGACATAGACGACTGGCACTTCTGTTTCGTTGCGCGAGATCGCAACTGCTGCCCGCATGTGACCATCTACCACATGACCTGTCCGCTGGTTGACAATAATATTTTGAACCCATCCAACATCGTCAAGCAATGACTCAAGAGCATCCTGCTGAGACTTTGGATGAATGCGCCAGTTGTTTGGATTGGCGAGTAATTGTTCAGGGTGTTCAGTGCCTGTGCCTACAATTTTGTTTTCATACATGCTGCATACTATATACCACGATATCAATTTGCGGAAGTTCTAACGCATAAGGTTAAAATAGTGTATAGTCATATTATACAAATAGAAGAAAGGAGCAAAGATGGCGAAGACAAGTTTTTTGGTACGCGAAGTTGATGAAGGCAGCAGAACAATTCTGCGCGAAGCAGCAAAAGCGCGGTCGATCAATATGGGCGATATGCTTGGCAAGTTTTGTGAAGTCTACAAAATAGCTATTGAAAATCCCACGTTGACCGCTCAAGAAGTAATAGCAAAAGCAGGAATCAAACCAGTAACACGATAGGAGATAAGGTTGAGTTTTTTAGACGAATATGAAATGGTGAAGGACAGGCTACCGATTTTCTATGACTACTTTCCAGACGGAAGAATTGTCACAGAGATCGTCAGCGAGAGTGATCGCCACGTAACGATCAAAGCGAGCATCTACAGCGACAAGGATGAGTTGGCAAATGGTACGCCATTAGCGACTGGACTGGCGCGAGAAGTTGCTGGTGGCAGGATTGAAAAGTACACAGAGAACTGTGAAACGTCAGCAATTGGTCGCGCACTCGCTAACAGAAATATTTATGGCGAGGTCGGGACTGCAACAGGTAACAGACCGAGCGCGGAAGAAATGGCATCGGTAAATACTGAGCCAGAGCAAAAGCAGCCGCCAGTCGGATCGTATGACGCGGGCGAAGTTGCAAGCGCTGAGGCGTTTGGTGAAACTCCCCGAATAACGCCGCCCGACTGCTCGATCCATAATGTGCCGATGAAGCTGGTAAACCCAAAAGCTGGTCAGACTTGGGAGCCGTTTTATTCTTGCAGCACTGGAAAAGATGAAAATGGAAATTATTGCAGCGAACCGACAATTCAAGCTAGTTTGCTTTCAATATAGAATTCCGTTTGCAACAGTAAAAGAAGTTATAATTATTTAATATTATTTAATAAAACTAAATTTAATTAATCTTATTTTATATAAGATATAATATATTAAAATATAAGTTATAACATGAAATGATGATACAAACAATGACGAAAGAAATAGACGAACTGAAAAAAGATTTCCTCGATAAGTTTCAAGTGCTGTATGGTGCAGCGCCTGAAGACTTCAAGGAGCGCGTGTATTCGCAGTCAGCACAGAAGCTATTGGAGTTAAAAAAGAAAGGGATTCCTGCTCCTGTGTTTGACTGCGCAGCGTGTAAAGACAGCAAGCGGATTCGATTAACGAATGACAAAAATGACAAGCTGTTCGGCCAGACCTTTTGGTGCCCTGAATGCACAGATGAAAATGATCTGGTTCGGGCTACTGGAGTCGATAATGCGTACAAGCATTGGACACTTGAACAACTTGATTTCGATGCTGCGTTCATGCGCGATTGTGTCACTGACTTATTCGACAACAAGAGCATCATGCTCTTCGGAAAAGTTGGTCGCGGTAAAACTCACATGGCAGTTGGTTTGGTGCGCGAATGGATCAGACGCGAAAAGCGTAAGCCAGCGAAGTTCATTTACTTCCCGCAGTTCCTTGATGACATGCGCGAAATGTTCGGTGACTCGCAACAGGCGCAGCAAGCGCAGCAATACGAAAACAGGCTAGCGAAATTTGATCTACTAATAATCGATGATCTTGGTGCTGAACGGACGAGCGATTGGGTTGTGGAGCGTGTCAACGTGCTACTCGACAGGCGTATGCGCGAAGGCAGACAAACAATAGCAACGACAAACTTGATGGATCTCGGCGAAGTGTCGCAGCGCTATGGAGCGCGTGCAGCATCACGTCTAGGCGGATATAGGTGGCATGAATGTTCTGGCATAGATCATCGCTTATCGTCCTGATAGCACTTGTTGGCTTTTTGGCGTATGACCGATATAACTTTGATTCCGTTACTGCTGCAATCACAGTTCCTGAGCCACGCACATACACCGAACCAACGCCAATTCCGATCACGCCCGTACCGCCAGTTATTTTGGAACCCACTAAAACAATCGGACTCGCGCTATCGGATCGCATCGTTCCAGACAGTGTTCCAACCCCTACCGAAGTTACTGCACTCAACTACATCAACAAGGATCAATTTTTATGGGTAGCCACTCAAACATCTTGGCGCCCACACCTGTACCCAAACAACTACGCCACTTTCGAACGGCTGTGGGCGATTGCAAGCTGCGAGAGCGGAAACGATAACGGATGGATCAGAGTAGACCGTGTTGGCGATACCGACATTGACGACGGACCTAGTTTGGGATTGATGCAGATCAATATTTTCTACTGGCCGATGATCCACGAGGTTTTCAACTTATTCGATCCTGTCGATAACTTACAGGCGGCATGGGAAATTTGGAACCTGCAAGGATGGGAGGCGTGGAGCTGTAACGAACAATACGAATAGAACAAACGAATACAAAGGAGGAACGATGGCTACATCATTCGAAGAAAATATCGATCACAGAGGAAAAACGTACAACATAACAGGCTTCGTCGAAACGATGAACGCAGGGCGGGCAAAACAGCTACTCGGCACCAGTATCGGCAACAGAGCCACCAGTAACGCACAACTGGCACGATTCACTGAAGCAATGTTAGCAGGACAGTGGGTCACGATATTTGACCCCATACGCATATCAAACACTGGAAAACTGCTCGACGGCCACCATAGGCTTGAAGCGATCATCAATTCAGATTCGGAATCAATGGTGCTTGTATTGAGCGGCTTCCCAGAATCGATTTTCGAATACATGGATCAAGGGCAGCCGCGGTCGTTAAAAGATACATTCAAATTGGCTGAGCGAGCTAATCCCGACAAGCTCGCCTCTGCTGCAAAATTTCTATTCAATATGCTGTCGCAGAAAACTGATTACATAGATGCCATAAAACCGTCGAATCAAGTTGGGATGCAGATATTACGAGCGCACAACGACTTGGAACATTCGGTCGTGACTGCGTTGTCGATCTGTGGGCCGAATGGTATTCAAGCACCATTAGCGCCTGTCGCAGTATTCCACTACCTACTCGCCGCCAAATATGGAAATCGAGATATCTGGGTCAATGATTTTTTCGACACGCTTGTGAATGCTCCAGCTAATGCTGGCACCGCTGCGGTCGCGTTGCGAAACAAGCTGCAACGAGAATGGACAACTGGACGCACTAAATCAGGATCTCGCATCACATGGAACAATGTGGAGGTTCTAAGTTGGTTCACGCAGGCATGGATGAAACATATAGAAAACGAAACTGTCACGAACTTTCAGAGCTATCGCACTCAACCAAAATATGTGAGTTATGTTCTTGAACTAGCAAAATCTATCGACAGTGGATTGGCTGACGGATATCATAATTTTTTGCGCCATAGCAATAGAGCCGCCTGATGGGTGAGACTCAGCGCAAGCGCACCAACAAAAATAATCGCCTCCGTGGTAAAGCGTGGGAGCGCCGCATCGCTGAAGCTGTTGGCGGTAAAAGGAATCTTGATAAGTCACGGCCGCACACAGATGTCGAAACTGATACTGAAGTTTTTGAAATCAAGTCAACGACTGCCAAGCTGCCAACATGGATCGAAAGTGCATGGCGGCAGGGCGAACTCGCTGCTGCCGAGTCAGATAAAAAAATGGGCGGGATTATAAAAGTCTGGACAGGCCAACGACCCGCCAAAGCATTCTTGATTCAAGAGGTGAAAATAGACGAAAAACAGCCCGAAAATTGAATGTTAGATTTGTATAGGTTCCAATATACACAGTATAAAATGATGCTATACTTCTATGTATAGAAGGAGAAACACAATGGCAAACATATACGGATCGAACGGAACACTTATTCCAGATACAGACGAGATGCTCGACGAGATGTTCTCAACTGCCTACAGAATGTCGCATTGCTTTGATTGCGGCACTGGAATTCAGTGGAATCAAGAGTACGAAGATCTGAATATAGAACTTCAAGGACTCAAAGATGATGGAGAGGACGAACGCTTCTACCACCGAAGTCAAATTGGTCAATGTGAAGATTGCCAATATGCAGACTCCCTCGCGTTCGAAGAATACCGACGGACAAAATACGACGGGATCATCCCGATCGAGTGGATTATTGGTCAATGGAAAATACCATACGCAATCGAACCATGGCGCGGAGAATAGGAGAAACACGATGAGTCACGAAGGAAACGATACAAAAGCTGAACGAGATTTTGAAATGGAGCAGGAGGATCGCCTAGTCGATGCAAACGGCAAGCCATTGCCCGAGGTTGTGAAGACGACAGGCAACACGCAACTACTGGCCGATGGCTCAACAGTGCATCTCGTGTCTAATGGCGTGAAGTTACGAATCATATAGAAAAGGAGAAAACGATGGATGAATGTAAATGGTGCGGCGGTCCAGTAACCGAAATCGGTTGTTTGGACTGCTTCCCGCAATCAGAAGAAGAAAAACGATGGGACAGAATTCAGGAAGGGTTCAATGAAATAGGTGAGCCACTTTAGCTAGTCAGCGTCTTCTTGCCGCCGTGATATTTCACTGCGTGACCATTTGCGATGAGTTCGTCATTCAAGTTGACGCCATCGCAGATGAGTTCACCAAGAATCCGACCATACTTGCCGCGCTCATGGCTGATCAGGATTATCCGTTCAGCTTCCTGAACCATGCTCTTTGTAAATTCTTTGGCCAGCAGCCCTTTCGCTTTCACTTCAAGATCGCGTGTTCTGCTTTCCCAAGTATCCAGTCCAAATAATCTGATTCGCTGGCTCGTCAAACGCACATCAAAGCCCAAATCGATATGAACGTCTACCGTATCGCCGTCAACGACTCGATCTAGAAATACTCGATATTCGTACATAATCAGCTTTTCCTTCCATGTGTTTTAGTATTACTCAACACCTTATCGCCGCGCTACGTGCGACACAGCGCGATTTTTTTTCGCCACTTTTCAATTATTCTTGCTTTCTGCCTTCTTCACCGTATGCTTCCCATAATTTGGATAGTCCTTGACTGATCGGGATCGTGAGCACCGCAAGCGCGGTCAAAAGTCCTTCAATATTATCAAGCGTTTCTGGGTTGCTCGATGCGCTCCAAATGATTCGCGCAGCTAACACGAGCCATGTAATTACACACGGCGTGAACAGAATTGCGATTAAAAGCTGCGATCCTGTGATCGTAGTGCCACCTGATTGCCTCGTAACGGGCTCCTGTGGCTCCTCAGAGGTCATTGAACGCTCACAGGCCGTTCAATATTGCCTGAGGCATTCAACTGCTGAATTTTCGTCGTATTTGCGATTACGAAACTTGCTGCATCTATTCCCGTTCCGTCACCAATAATTCCGTTCTGAATAGTCAGCGTGCCCGCGTGGATATTATCAAGATTTATTCCTGCACCATACGCAGATACATCGCTGATGGTGAGCTTACGGCAAAACCCGTCAGCCGTACTCGTATCGATAATTATTCGGTCATAGGTTGAGTTTGTAACTGCTGGAACTGAAACAGTACCGCGGAGGGACTGAACCACAATGTCCTTGGGATCCGAACTTAGAGTGGGACTGATCGACAGCCCATCCGCGATAATGTTTGTGACATTTAGTATATAGATCTCTGAGCTTCCAAGGTTCAAAGTCTTTGCCTCAAAGCCATCTAAAATAATTTCATCGCAGTGCAACTGATTGCCGTTACCTGACGATCCAACTATTTGCAGCGCGTCAGTCAGGTTTGCAGATTTACCGATGTCCAAACCACTCAACGTAATGTCACCCGCTCTTGCTCCTGATAAATTTAGTTGGAGGGTCATTGTTTGCAGCTTACGAACATCAGCAGGTGTTTCATCGTTCATAAACTGATCCCAGTCCTGACCGACCTGTACCTTTTCATCTGGCTCAACGCCAGCAGCATTGTAGAGTGCTGGCTGCGGCCAAATTGGCGCAGCATTCAACCCTTGGATTGAAAAGTACATCGCAGCCACGATCACTAACGCGCCGAAAATCATACCTGTAAATCCAACACGCAACACACCACCATGAATACGGATCGCGCCTACGTTGACCCGCATTGACGGAATATGTACGTCGGGAGCATAGTTCCCAATTCGCGGCATTTTCAGCCGTGCGGTGGGGGTGCGGAAAGTGGGAAACTTCAGATCTCCCAGACGTACATGCGGGATGAAAAATGTTTTTCCGAGAAAGGCCAGAAATTTTTTCATGTGAGTATGTTCCCTGAACCGTCGCCTTTTTTAGAAGCGACATATGACTTGAGCACTGACAAAACAGCAGCGACGCCCGCCGCAGCCCCCGCTTTGAATATGTCAGCGTCCATCCCTACCATCGGTCCTGCTGTGACGATAGCGAGAAAACTTTGCGCGAATGTCATCACACATCGCTCTCCCAAATCTTTCAGCTGTGCTTGATCGAACATGATTAACCTCCCATGTCGTCTGACTTGCCCTGAAGCGTGTCCAGCAAATCATTCATAATATCTTGACCTGCATCGATAAGGTCGTTTGCTTTCTGTTGTTGTTCGTCCACTGCTTTTTGATTGTCTGAAATGTCAGCATCATCAGCACCAGTGTCTAAAAACTTAAATGGGTCGTTCAATCCTTTACTGCGAGAGAAGTAACCGTTATCAGCTACGGTGCAGCCCCAATGAAGATGAGGTCCAGTCGATTGACCCGTACTGCCGACAACACCTAAGACGTCGCCTTCGTTGACGATATCGCCCCGTTCAACTTGCGGCTCACCACCCATGTGAGCGTAGAGTGTAAAGCCAAGTAACTCGCCATCATCAGTAGAATGACGCAGCATGACGCAGTTGCCAAATATGCCAGCCACGTTAGCCCGCCAACCACTGGGTTCTTCTGTTGTGAATCTGTCATTGACTACTCCGTTCATTGGCGCAAGAATTGGCTGACCCTCAATTCCTGATCCTGCAATATCGACACCGCTGTGACCCTTGCCGCCTGATAGCTCTGGCCTGACAACTCCGTAGTAGGAAGTGACGACACCATTCACTGGCAAACCTTGATATTCGTTGCTTACTAATTTTCCGTTGAATTTCAACCGTGCCATGTTCGTTCACCCAATCTGCTATCAGTAACGATAAAATCACTACCAATAGGATATCTATTATTGAGTCTCCTTGTCAGCTTCTTCTTCTGGTTCAGGAATCATCTGCGCCCACGTCATTCGCAGCGTGTACAGGATCTCCGCGACCCTGTCGAGCTTCATATTGATTTCGTCTATTTGTTCTTGGATGTTATCGGGCATAGTACCTCCAGCTATGGTTGTTTATCCCAACTAAAAAAGCCTCTGCCGTCACATCTTCTAGTAAGGAGTATTGCCCTGCCTTGATTTGGGTGTCTTCCAATACTCCGTTGACAGTCAAACCTGACCCGTTGAGTGTGACTGTGTCAGTGTCCAGATATAACGCTTGTACTTCTGCGGTCTGCTGTGCGATTACTATTTTCATGTGTTGCTCCTAAGTGTTGCTGACTGACGTGTCACCTACGCCGCTCACTAAAATACTCGTTGCGGATAATGCTTTTCCAACCTCGCCATAATTATTACTAGCCTTAGTCGTTGCTAATGACCCGTCCGCCTGTAGGAAGTAGGTCTGTCCAGCAGTCAACCCAGACACTCCCGTGTTAGTTCCACTAATCACAGTTATTTCACCAGTCGCGCCGTCGGATATAGCAGCCTCAGAAATACCAATGAATTCAGTGGCTGTAGTAGTGCCGCTAGGTGGTGTATATAGAGCCGATGCAACTTGGAAATTGGTATTTGCTGTATCGAATATTGAAATGATTTTCCCCCCTGCTGTGTAGGCGTTCCCGTAGGACGTGTTCACATATGTCGGATATTGGGTACTGCTGTTGGTACTTATCGACCCGTTGAGAGTGAGCGTTGGGGTGGAGTCCAAGTTTTCAAGTATCCACGTCCCTATGCTTGTCACGTTGCTCTTGTTTGTTTGCACAACATAGCTGCTACCAGTTCCGACTCGGTTGGTACAATTCCAATATGCCACGCCCGAATCAAAACCAGAAAGTTGTTGCGAAGTAGAGAATGCCCGAGTAGTTGGTGAACCTGCGGTTATTGTTGCAACGTTCCACTCCAAATCTTGATTTGTACTAACGTACAGACCCATCAGAAGTACCTTTGTTCCGTCGGTGGTCGGCACCAAAGAGTTAGCGCGCGCATATTGGCCGTCCGTTCCGTTTCCCGTCCACGCGTCGGCTTGGTCGGTTGTGATGGTCGTGCCAGTTATCGAAAAAGTTTGGATGGTACGAGTTCCGCCTAACCCGCTATACACAACTAGACGGGACACGTCTGGCAGGTAGCAAGCAGAGGTGCAGTTCCGATAGTTCGCGGTGCTGATTTCTGTTGCAGTATTGACCGTGATGGTTCCGCCTGATTCAGAGACTACCGCGAGAAACAGTTTCGTATAGTAAGCGCCAAACATGGCTATCATCTGGTTAGTGTCTGTGTCGTACACAAAGCTGCATGTGTTCTGGTCGTGGTTGCTTGTCTCTTGCCAGCCTGTGTAGTCAGGACCAGCCGTGATTGTGATGGTGGTACCTGAGACAGTCCCGACCGCAAGATAGGCATTGTAATTTCCTGTGGCCGTGTGATACATGTACCACATTTTGTAAGTGTCGGGGTCGTACTGAATACCGCATGTGTAGGCCGTCCCTAAAGTTGCCGACCCTATTGTGACTATCGAGCCAAACGTCAGTGTGCTTCCTGAAATACTCGCCGCCACTGTTTTGGGTTCATAGTTAGTACCCACACCAGTGTCATCTTCTAGCCAGAAAACCACCACCGCGTCCTCGTTGGCGTTGTACACCCCCACGGGGCCAGCCATGGGGTAATTTGATGTATGCGAAGTGGCCTCATAAGTTGTCCCGAGTGATGACGACACCCGATTGTCTGCCGTTGCTGAGACTGTGCCGTCTGAATTAAGAGACACCGAAATACCAGCGCCAGAAATCGCGCCTGAAGCAGTCACGGTTATTTTCCCGCCCGCCGCTGCTGTCTGCCATGTTGGGGCGGTCCCTGAACCTGTAGAGGTCAGAACTTGCCCGCTTGCCGAGCCTGTCCCAGAGATAGCACTGGAAACGACTTCTCCCCATTCAGGGATGCCGCCCGATGAAACTTGCAGCAATTGATTCGCCGAACCAATCCCTAAGCGAGCTATCGCATTAGTTCCAGTTCCATAAACTATGTCGCCCGCTGTGGTGACTTTCGCTGGTGCAGTCTCATCTATGTTGCCGCCAGAACCAAGCATATTATTCCAGATAGCTGCTGTAATAATTTGCCCAGTCGAGTAATCAACAGGTGAAGTCCAAGCCATGATCTTTTCTCCTTAGAATCCTAGTGTAGTTGTTGTGCCGAGTTCTGAGGTGCCAAGCGACCAGTATGGTGATCGCCCCTCAGTGCTCTCCAGCGTGAATATTGTTTGATAATTTTGCGCTGATGCGCGGTGCTCAATTCCCGAAATGAAATAATCAGCTGTCACTGTTCCGCTTGGTGGCGGGTCATAAGTAACAGTGATCCGATCTCTAATCTGACGACTGAGTGCCTGAACCATCAACGCGCTATTGTGTCGCGGAAACAAATGTATGCGCCTGACTCGTAAATGCGGATCGGCGAATGCGTCAATGTAACTTTGAGCAATAGAGGCCGTGTTGGTGTCGTTGCTGTTGTACAGTCCTTCCAGAGCGAAGCTCCTGATCCCGTAATCGCTCTGGCTGTCTGCGTCAGTTTTGACCTGAGCAGTTCCACCAATGCGCGTCAACGACACATCGTTCTTAATCAGATCACTTGAATATTCCAGATCAAGATCCGCAATAGGGAGCGCAGCGGTCCCGAATGTTGCTTGACTTGTGTTGCTGCGAGCGTTCGCTGTTAATGATTGCCGATCCTCAAATACGATCTGATTAGACGTATTGGCATACACCGCACTCAATCCACCGCCTTCGCTTTTGTCTGCGGTTTGGATCGCTGATAACGCATTCACTTCAGCTAGGCTTACAGATTGAAAAGTTTCCTGACCAGCATCCAGATCTCGTGGAATGACATTTGCAGCGTTTAGGATTTCCGCAACGACCGTTCCACTCAGTGCTGCCGATGTTGTTGTCGTGATGTTCGTGTTGTTCAAGTCCTGAATGAAATCTGAAGCGCGGGGAATTGCGACAGCTTCATTCGGAAATAGATAGTTAAATTCCCAATCACGAATCACGCCCTGATAGATTTGGTACTCGGTTGAATCATAGGTTGCTTTAATCCTGATCCATCGCCCGACTTTGATCTGACCGTAATACGCGCCACTGGCATTGTTCGGATCGTAAGTGCGCTGAGTATTGTCTAGGCTCACAGTTGCGATACCTGAATTGAACTCATCAAGCTCGCGTGACTTTCCTCTGCTGATCGAAAATCCACGAACGTCTGAAGATACGTCCGACCACGTCGCCGCTTCACCCAATGTCGAGTATCCGAGAAGCGCGGTTCCTAATTCGAACCCTGTCGAACTAGCGCCAGCAGTAAATCTAATTTCAACGCTGAAGGTTGGCATGTCAACGGTCACGATGTCACCGCCGATCCATTAATGATCGCGCCGTTGCTTTGGGAACTCTTATTCACGATCCGAGCAATTTCTTGACCGATAGCTACAGGGTCGCCAGCAACTAACCCATTGAAGTTGATAGTCACCGCACCAGCTTTCGCACCGATTGGCAATACAGTTTCACCGCCAAGCGCACGCACTCTCTGTTCGCTACCTACAGGACCGCTCACCATTCCGCCTGAGTGCTTTGTTTGAATTGGATGATCTGTCACACCACCTGCCAGCGCTCCCCAATATCCTGACGTTGGATCGTCCGCATCGCGAAACATCCATCTTTGCAACTGGCCGCGCGCTCCAGCATATCGATACATTTCTTGGCGCTGGCCATATTCATACGTGCCGTCACGCTGCGCTCGGCGGATTGATTCGGTGATTGCTAATGCGAGTTTCTGTGTATCGCTGGCGTTTTTCATTGCTTGGCTATAGCGTTCCTGCTTCAAGCGTTCTTCTTCTGCCAGCGCAGCTTTCACACCTTCCAGATGTGCGTTCCATAGATGATCGGTCAAGATTCCAGCGATATCGATGGTCTGTAATAATTCAGGGCTGAACTCATACGCAGCGGCTAGTTCTGCCGTTTGGATTTTCACCTGATCTAGGATTTCACGTTGGTTCTTTTTCAGGAAGTTTAAGCGGTCTGTATCGCCATTGATTTGAGCGAGCATCATTTCTTTTTGGAAATACTTGCGTCCTTCGAGTGTTTGGTTGGCTACTGCTTGAATTTCCTCAGCGACGCCCGCCGCAGTTTCGTGGATGGTTGCATACATCTCAATCGTTTCTTGAGCTATTGGATCAATGTGGGTGCGGATTGCTTCCGTGGCTTGAGGTACTTCTCTATTAAATCTGTCGAACTCGTTACTCATTCCTTCGAAAGATGTAGTAATTTGGTTAACCAGCCAAGTGCTTTTTTCAAGTGCTTCCTGATAGCTTTCTTCGGCTGCAATCATGTGATCGCGCTGTGTCCAACCAGCCGTCTCGCTGATCTTTGCTCCTTTCATGATTGTCATTCCAGCCATAGATTTTTGTATGTCTCGAATTGGGTTCACTTCAGCTAGTAAATTTGACATGCGGAGCAGTTTGGCGTGAGTACCGCCTTCATCGATGTCCATCTCCTGCATCATTTTCTTATTGACGCGAGCCATCGATTGATTCCAGTCAATGAAACTCTTGATAGCGTCAATTGCTTTTTCTACCGCAACAGGGAAGTCTTTTTCAAACCACGGCAGGATGCTGTTCTCCAGTGTTGGCAATAGCGAATCTGCCATAGTCTTGTTCAGCGTTTCCATTAATGGAATCAAGGCAACAATCGCCTTGTCTTTTACTTCCGCTATGGCTGACTTCAACTTCATCATTTGACGCGCTAAAGAGTCACCGCCTTTTGCGAATGCCTCTTGCGCATCCGTCGAACGCTCAAAGATAAGTTGCTGCGTTGCTATCGCTCGCGCTTGTTGTCGCGCTGCGCCTGTCGCGTCTTTCATTCCCATTGTGGCGACTCGTTGCACCACATCGTTTTCCATGATGGAAATACCAAGCGTTTTGAGTTGCTCGCGCTCGCCCAACATGGCCTTCGCCAATATGTCCGACACTTCTGCCGCTGTCTTCTTGCCGCCTGACCATTCAGACAATGCAGCCGATAGACCGACAACATCCATCGTCATTTTGGTTGCGGCCTCGCGGGTGAACCCCATCGGGATCAGCAGGTCTTGGAAGTTAGCTGATAGCTTTTGTACTTCCAAAGACGAAACGCCCATGCCGCTCGCGACCTCTTTGGACCACTTTGCGATCACAGGCATTTGGTCGCCGAATACAACAGACACCTTGTTCATCGACAGTTGCATACTCGCCGCTGCTTGCGACACTTTGTAAGTCGCTGCTGCCGCAGCCACACCGATCCCCGCGATAGCTCCTGCCGCTATTAGCGGACCTTTCAGGCTGCCAAGCGCTTTGAACTTGCCATTCATTTTCTCAAGGGCTTGTTCAGCTTGCTTGGTATCTAAGGAATATTTGGTTCTGACATTATTCCCGAGCATCGTCACGCCCTAACGCTGCAATCGTGGCAACTTGGAACACAGTGATATCTTCCGCCAATATTTGACTCGGCAGACATTTGTATCGTTCACACAGTGCGTCAATCATTTCAGCCATATCAAGATCCATCGGCTTCTTAACCTGATTTCCTTTTGCGTCTACTCCGCCCCCGACGTGTTTCCACTTTTCGATTCGTTGGCGGATTCCGTGGGGTTTGCGATTTCATCACTCCAAGCTGAGACGATAGCCCCTGCGAGATCTGTGTCTAAAATCATCATGCCGTCACCATTTGCTTCTATTGGCCCATCTTCATTTTCTAGGTTCCAACTCGACAACACATCATTCCCAAATGTTCGCATTTGAAGTTCAATGTCTGTTTCGTCTGCACCCATGATCTGAACCATAGTAGCCATTGAAGGTTTAGTGACGCACGATATTTCTGCACCCTTGTAATCGCCATTCAATTTGATGGTGATTTGTTTTGCCTTCGGTATTATGAATCCCATGTTATACAGTGCTCCAAGTCGGTACAGTTCCAGACTGAAGCTGTAGCGATGCTGTCCATGTCAGTTCGCCTGTAGCTGCTCGGTCTAGGTTGTACGATTCAACGAGCATTTCCATTTCCAACTTTGGATTTGATGAGGTGTTTCCACCAATGCAATATGTCACCGTCCGTGTGCCAGAAGTTACCTTGAACACGTCGTGCGCTAAGTTGCTCGCTGCATCAAATACGCCGTTGATAGTTACAGACCCATCACCCAACAGTTGCAATCTTTCGACCGCACTCTTGTCGATCCCTGTAATGTCTTGCAACGATTTTCCAGTGTTGAATGTTGCACTGGTAACATCGGTGCTGATATCTCGGGCAGATCCGCTACTGTCATCGACAGCTAGGTAATCGCCCAATCCACTTTGCTTTGCCATTGTTAACTCCTAACTGCTAAAGCCTTGCTATTTGAACCACGAATACAAGATCCGTGAATGTTCCAGTTGTTTGAACGCGCAGATAGCGGTCCACGGTTCCAGTCGCACTGACCGCTTCGCTAGTCCTTGCCGTTACAGCCGTGAACGAAATTAGATCCGCCCACGCTGCGTCATCTGATGAATCCTGTACCTTGACCGTTGCTGTGCCAGAACCGATCGACTCTACAGAAATCAGCGCAATCGCTCCGTCACTTGTCGATCCTGCGTTGTCGACTGAGGCGCTGTTGGTTGCTGATGAGTCTGTCTGTTCAGGTCCGTCGGTAAGGACAACTCCCCAGTTCAGCCCCTTACCGTCGGACGTTTGAAACTCAACAGTCGTGGCGATTGCCGTACCTTGTGTTCGATCCACGTTGTAAGTAGATTGATCTGCGACCATACCGCAAGCAGGATCGCCCCTGCTGGTTCCCATTGTCATGATAACTTCTGAATCGCCAGCGATACTATTGAACGCATCATGCGAATAGCCAGCGGCGTTATCAAACCACCCGTTCACTGAAAGCGTTGAGTCTCGTAGCCCGATCATTCGTTCTGTAGCTGACACCGATAAATTGGTGACATCCAGTAATGCCTGATTCGTGCCGATGCCCGATAACGCATTGACATCAGTATTGAGGTCATAGCCGTTCGCATAAATGCGTACACCGAGTCCATTAATCTTCGCCATTGATTAGATCTCCATTCCCATCGACTTCTGCGATGCGCCCTGTCTTCAGCAAGTTTTTGATCGTGCTTGCCTTCACGCTTTTTGGGAAATCAAAATTCTTTCCCGCTTCAAAGTTTTCATCACCAACACTAATACCAACGACGGCTCGATACTTACCGACGTCGATGAATTGTCCGTTGTCCGATCTTCTTTTCGTCATGGTGTGATCACTTCCTCACTGTAGATATCTACTTCAAATGGAATGGTGACGATGCGATACACATTGCCACCGACTTCTTCATAACTGACTTCTGCATCCATCGGTCGTGAATCTGTGCAGTTGCCCGATAAATTAGAATCACCGCGTAATGCTGTTTTGATGTTGACGATGGCATCCCATACTTCGGCTTCGATTGTTTCACGCACGTCAGGAGAATCAACCATTCGCCAGTAGCATTGAATAGTGAATTCAGTCGTAGTGGATACATCGCCGAGCGTCGTAAATAATTCGTTATGGCTCTCAATCCAAAATGCCGCCATAGGTGTGGTCGGAATTGATAATGGTTCACCCTGATATACCATCGTGAAGTTGGGCGAGGATACGCCGTCAATCAAGGTATCGATTGTACTGAGTACACCTGACCGACTCATTTATTTAACTTCCCAACCATGCCGCGCATAACGATCCCATCGACACGCTTTTGCTTTCCAAATTTTGTCGCTGTCTTTCTGAACATGTGGTAGCCCCGAAATCGAGTCATAGTTCCCCACCGCGGGTGTCGCCCACCTTCTTCAATCCATCTGGTGTACGGCACGTTCTTATTCGGCGTACCTCGTGACGTATCGACCACCAATTCTGCTTTGTTGTTTTTGAATGTTCTGCCCTTGCGCCAAATGACACTTCGCCGCAATCGACCAGTCAGATAACCGTGGCTCGGATATAGTTGTTTCTGAACATCTTCAACCATCGCCTTGCCGACAGATTTCAATACTTCGTCGCGCCCTTTTTTCAGAGCCTTTTTAGGATTTTTGATCGGTCCTGAGATCGTAACTTTGAGCGCGGGCTTGGTTGCCATTAGAACACCACCCCCGCGTTCGCAGTATGCGCTCGGTAGCGGCTCAATTCTTTCAACGTATTCCGCGCCTCGTTGGCTGGAAACGCCAGCGCCACGTCACCCGTTCCAAAGGCATCCTGTACGCCCATGTCACGATTTCGGTATTCGATACGCGCAAGGTCCAAACACACCTGCATGACGTCCTCAGGGTACGTGTAGGCCACTACATCGTCGGTATCGGAATGGGTCGCTGCGGTCGTACCGTGAACTCCTCGAATGACCGTAAGCACATGCGTCGCTATTGACTCCACATACATCTGCTCAGTGCCAACCAAAATCGTACTGCCTTCGGACAGCGTCGCACCGTCGGTCACTGTGATGCTGGTAGCCGAAGCGCTGGACACGGCGCCATTCAAAGTCGTGGCTGATTTTGTCGTGTCCTGCCAGCCAAATGTCCCCGCTATAGCAAGCGTCTGCTGGCCTGAATAGAATTGCTTGGCCGTATCTTCATTCAGCTTCAGTTCAAATTTGGGACTGGAGTTATATGGCACTAGAAAGTAATCGTTGGCCGCCCCCTCGGTTAGCGTTTCATTTTCCGTTCGTGCTGTCTGCTTGTACGCGGTCACTGATGTGATTGAGCTACACCAAGATCCGAGTGGGATGATGTTTACGACAGTGTCGGTCGGATCGAGCGAGTTAATTGGAAGCGACAATCTTGGATCGCTTCGTAAGTAACTGCCTTTTCCGATATCGAATGTTCGGGTATCGATGTATGGACCCCACGTATTCAACCCACCGCCACCAACATAATCATCCATCTGACGACTGGCAGTTTGTAACATACGACGAAGCACCACAGTGTCCGCCGTCCAGTTAGACGAGTACGAAGTGCCCGCAAGATAATCCCGCAAGTTTCCTACATTGGCGTATGTGTGATAAATCGTCGGCATTAGTACCTACTTATTTTCGTCGGCTGTGCTTGCGTCTTTTTTAGCTTTTGGCTTTGACGCTTTTACTACTTCAAAATTTTCTGGATGCTCGTCGAGTATGGCCTTCGGTACGTCGTACGTTTCGCCAGTGTAGAAAGTCACGTCGTGACCCTTTACGCCTAACGGCCCCTCGATACAAATTGCTTTCGGCATGATGCCCTCCTTGTTATGTGGGTCGGAGACTGGCTCGAACTGAAACAGCCCCCGACCCGATTACCTACTTACTAGGCAGCTTTCAGAACTTCAAATGCTGTTGGTAGTAATACCTCAGCATCGTTTCGTTCAGTAGCTAGAAACCCTACCTGACCATTGCCAGCATAGAGCTCGTTGAGCCGCTTCAGTGTGCGCCCCTCACGGTTCACAAAACCGAATTGGTTCAAGTCACCGAAGATTGCGATCTCGTTACCCGTTGCGATTGTGGTTGCAAGGTTGGAGCTATTGTCATCGTAGATGACTGGCTTGCCAAGCAATGTTGTCGCAGGGCTAACAGTTAGATCGGTAGCAACGTGCTGACCAGCAGCCGTCGAACCGATAGAGCCAATGTCAGCACCAATCTGTGATGTCATGATCCAATGTGCTCCACCACCTCGGTGCTGTGCTGGAAGCTGATAGAAAATTCCCATCAGGTCAGCTGCTGCCACGGCAGTCGCAGACGCCATCGTGTAGTCAGAAGCAGCCGAAGCAAGAATCTGATTGATAATGGTCTTGTCTTGGAACTGACCGAATGCCGTACCGAACAAATCTTGCAATAGAGCAGGAATGTTTGTTGCAGAGTCAGCAAGCAACTCGTCAGACACTCTAGTGAGTGCGCCGTACTTGTTGATCGCGAACGATACGCCCGTGAATGTTGGGTCACTTTCAGCACCCGTGATTGCGCCAGCCTCAGCTATTGCCGAAACAGAAACGCCACCTGATGTTGGAATAGTTCCTGCATCTGTCGATACGTTGAACTGTCGAACACGCGGTCGAATCTGATCGCCAAATGCACCGCTGTTCACGATCACTGATGGCTCAGTGTACGTCGGAACTGTGTAACCACCAGCCGAATCAGTACCTTCTGACAATGCTTTGATCATCCACTCTGGTGCAGTCTTGTTGAACTGGTCGTCATTGCGACAACGTACCCAAGTCTCGAACGCTTTTTCATACGCTGCGGCTTCTTGCTTTAGCTCGTCACCGAACGCTGATTTCACCCAAGCCGATTGAGCGGCTGCGGGTAGTTTTTCGTTGTAGCCTGCTGGCTTGAATGAACTGGAAACTTTTTGGTTCCCGTATGAACCATCAGCGCGGATTTCATTCTGCGCAAATGCTTTCACATCTTCAACCGCCACAGGTAGCTTATTTACTGGAACTTCAATTCTAGCAGTCAGCGATTCCAACCCTTTGGAGGCTTTGGTTTCAGCTTCATACTCATCCATGAGTCCAGAGGCTTTTTCGATAAGCTCTAACGCTTCATCGGTTTTGCCTTCTGACATGAGTGCCTCAGCGTCGTGGTGTAAACCAGTCGCGTAGGACACTTTCTCTGTCGAATCCATTTCTAGATCCCTTTCACTAATCACTTGTATTTTGCAATCGAATACCAAGACGACGCGCTTCAAGTTCTGCGAGCTTTGCTTGGACCTGCTGTCGTTGTTCGGCTGTGACTGGCGCCCATGCTTCAGCGGCTATGGGTTGTTCGTCAGTGGCAGCGACCGTGTCAGCGTGGTCGATTACTTCTTTAGTTAATGCAGCGTCGTCAGAATAATTCCGTCTCCGTCTGCGTCTCATCATTTCTTCTTCTGCTCCATCGCCATTCAATAGATCAGGCGCTTCGATATCAGCAGCTTCTAAATGTCTGCGAAGATGTCGATACACTCCTGCGCGATCTGATTCTGGAATGTCAGTACCACCACGCGCTCCATTTAAGATCGCGATCCCTGCACGACACGCTCGGATGTTGGCATCACCGACTCCGCCATCCCATTGATGGTGCGGAAACTTGTATGAGCTTTTTGCTGTTTGGTTTTCTTCTGCATCGACGTAGGCAAACATCTGACGCAGTGTTGCTCTGCTTGCGTCGTTTGGAATTGCTGCAACAGTTCGCGGTCCGTTCCATGCTGCATCAGTTGTGGCCGTTGCTCGATACGGAATAGCGACCTTGTCGTCCTTTGCACTAATGGTCGTGGTGTTCGGACTAGCGCCTCTAATGACTGACGACACTTCGACCCAATCAACGTCTTTGATTAATCGAATAGCTGTGTTGCCACTTTGTATGATTTCCGATCCGCCCTCTGGAATGTTGAAGCCGACCGACCACTGATCAACGTAACCGCCAGACACGTTGCTGAACGCTTCGCGCCCGATCTGCGTTTCGAGATTAAATTGGATTCGGTTATACAGGCGAGCACTTCCGTCACCAGTTTGCACTGAACGAGCATCTAACACCTTGCCGATAATCTTGCTGGCATCATGTCCGCTCAACACTGTGATTGGTAAGTTCATCGATATGGAATTTTCAAACGCATCAGGATCGATCACGTCACCATCTGAATCAATCTCACCCATCGAGTTCACGAATGCTTCGACGATGCCTTCAGCAGCGTCTAATACTTTTACATCGGTCCATGCTTGCGTTTTGTTTTCCATCAGTCTCCTACTTCGATTGCTTCTTGTCGTTCTGACTCTGGTATGAAATCAGGCTCGCCGACATACCATGTCAATCTTCCATTTGGATGATCGACTATGTTGTACGGCTGATCCCGTTCTACGTTGTACCACTGCAAGTGACGTTGAATGCACGTTCGCCCAAACGGATCACCTGCTGGAATGTATTTGTCATTGCTATCACCATCAGGGTCATAAGCCTGTACCCATTGAGTGCCAGAGTCTTGAGCGTAGGCAATAGTGCCACCGTTCTGAGCTTTTGCCATTTCGGTCTGCGCTATGGTTTTGGTTCGTCGACTGTACGTTTCACGAATAAGCTGACGCGCTCCTTTGAACCCATCATCAGCAACACCGTTCGCAAATTGCGCAGTCGTGTATCCACGCTCTTGCGCTGTGATGATCGCTTCACGCAATCGTCGCTGAGTGTACCCGACGATCTCTTGTGCGCTTTTGTTTGGGTTAGTCATAACGCGCTGAATGTTCATTGACTTCTCATCGAACTTGATCGGACCGATACCACGTAGCGCTCGACCGTCGTTCAGTTCCTTAAATGTTTTCTTCATCATCCGTGCATACGATGGGCGCAGTGTGTTGGCTAGATCTACCGTTGCAGCAGCAGGGAGCAATTCACCAGCCAGTCCGATTGTTTCTAAAGCGATTGGCAATTTCAAGACCAGCGTGTCAGCGTCATGTTCCAAATACCGACCGATGATACCGTCAGCTCTGTTGGTCATACTTTTGAAAAAGCGATCAAGCTTCGGCTCCAGTATTTCAGATTCCTCTAATCGCAGATCTAACAGTCGTTCATTTTGCTCCTGCATGTAACGTGGTAAATCTACATCAGCGTCAGGCGTGTATGGCGAATCAGGATCGAGTAATCGAGGCGCTTCTTTCAGTGCCACTAATGGACCGACCCCGAGTTCTTGTGTTGGCTGCGGTAAAGCAGTTGGTACGATCTGGTCAGCATCCAATTCCATGATGTTGATTGGCATCCGCCTGATCTCGCCGCCGTCTAATGGGTCGAGTCCTAATTGCTCACGAGCTTCGTTCAGACTAATGAGACCCGCGTCCCATTGTTTAGTCGTTCGCTCAGTGAGTGCGTTCATGTCTTCAGTCAGCGCTTGCACGTCTGTGAAGTCAGCTTCGATGTAACCTGCATTTGGGAATTCGTAGCTCAGACAATGATTCATGAACCGCACGATCCGATTTGCTAATGGAATCATGGTTTCATAAAAGAACGATTGACGAGCCTCTCGGTAGTTTGAATAGGTGGCCCTGTTCAAACCAACAACGCTTCCGATGAGGATTGGAGGAATACCGAGCGCCATACAAATCCGACTCTCGGTTGTATCACGCAGTTCTGGAAACGCCATGTCTCCGATCGACTCGCCTAATCGTTCGTAACTTGCATCTTCATCTAAGACGGCGAGCTTGTGCATGTTCCCGCCACCGAATGAAGATCGCCATCTTGATCGGATGCGTTCAGCATCCTCTTGGTTTTGTAATCGTCGTTTCACTTTCAGCAGTCCTGATGGAGTACCACTGTTCTGGAAAAAGAATTTCGCGTATTGGATTTGAGCGAGGTCAAGATTAATGACTGACGCGATGGGCATGAGCGGGGACAGCCCATACACGTCAGAAGTCATCGATGGGAATTTCATATGACTAATGTCATCGGGATTTAACCTGTAGCGAACTCCATCGACTTCGTAATCATACGCAAGCGAACCGTCGTGCTCGTTCACTTTAATTTTCACACGGTCCGATCTGAGTAACCGAAGCCCGACTACCTTGTTGGCTCCGTTCCTAATTTTGTACAGGTACACATTTCCAGAGACATAGAGATTAATAACTAGCTCGTCGAGCAACTGGTAGAAGTCTTGCTGGTCGTTCGGGCGTTGGAGTATTTGTGAAATTGGATTTGTGATTGGTGCTTCTACTGGCTGATCATTAGTTGGCAGCAGAACTCGGTATGCTGGCTCGGCTGCTGCTGTGGATAGTTCTCGGATACAAGCATAGACGAGAGCATCAGCGTTGAATGCTTCTCTCGCATATTCGTTGACGTTGAGTTCCTGCGCTTCGTAGAAGTCACGACCGAAACCGAATGGCATGGTTTGAGCTTCATAGAATTCTTGTTTGGTTTCTTCAGTGTTACCGAACGGCCACCAATTAGGCATAGATTCTCCTACTGCGGAATTAAGGACACGATCCGCAATAGGTCACTAATGGGAAAAATGATATCACATAACATACGTTCAGAGTCACATCAGTAACAAACTCACAGCACCTATGGATCGTGTTTGTTGTGTTTTGTATAAAATAATGCTATACTCCGTTATATAAGTTAATCAAAAAGATTAGCAAACGATGAGGAGGAAACGATGGAACAAGTGAACAGAGTATACGCTGAGCGCATGAGGCGCAGTGAGTTCGTCAGAATGTTTTGTGCAGATACAGAGCGCAAAATTAAAGCGAACCAACAGCAGCAGGTACGTCTGTTAGGAACAGAGGAGAAAACGGCAGAGGATGATTTATGGCCTACACCGTCACTCACTCCATTCCAAGATGGCATTGAATTGAAATAGAAAGGATAAAACGATGAATGAAGAATACACAAAACAGACACGAGACAATTACTTGATCTTTAAGCAACTATTTCTAGTGGCTCGAAATGAAATAAGTAAAGCGAATCAAAGACTCTTGCACAAGGACTGGCGCGAATTGGGATTTGACTTTTTTCTCAGAGATGATTTTTATACCGCTTCCTTAGAGCAGATTGAATATCTAAAAATAGATCTTGAGTATTATGGAATACCTCGATCAAGGTTAGATGACATATCAAACAGTCGGTCTAATTGGATAACAGAATAAAGAAAGGAATGAACGATGAATGAAATAGAAAAATTATATGCGGAGGCTAGAGCAGCGGACGACAGTGTTCTAGCCGATGGTGCTTACATAAATGAAAATGGCAGCACCATCCAAGGGGCCGTTCAGACTGAGGAGGAATTCGAAAAAGGATTTTGGTTCAGCGAAGGCAATACTTGGGAGGAATACCTTGAGACACACTTTCCAGATCTGACTCTTGAAAATGTGCGCTGCCATCTGTTGCGGAGTATCAAGACTGAACTCGAATCTGAAGATAATGAAGAATTCGATCCGTACGATTTGCAGAAGCTGACTCAGCAATATCTAACCCTGACGACTGACGACCTCAGTTACTGGAAAGATGTTTGGTATCGATGTGAGGCGATCTGCTGTTATCCGTAGGTGGTTAATCGAGCTATAGCGGTTCATCACATTGGAGGATTTGGTGAGCCGACATAGCTTTGCAAACTGCAAAGTGAAACAGAATAGGAGAAACGAAATGGAACTGATAATAGGGAAAAACTATACGCACGAGGAATTGGAGGATGAACTGACACGAGCGCAGGGCTTCTCTAAAGAAAAGATGAGCATCCTGCTCACGTTGGAAATGATACAAAATATGCACGACGAGGTGATCGAGGAAGTCGGTAGGCTAGTGGCGGAAAGTGAAATGCGAGATGACTGGCTATCGCAGAAGTACGTCAAGCTAATGAAGCGGACTCAAATATCAAAACGAGATGTCGGAAATATCGCCGTGCTGTTAGTGAGCGATGCAAAATACACCAAGCAGGAGGACTAATGGCTCAACTAACTGCACAGCTTCGGATCGTACTAATCAACAATCTGAAGCGAGTGCATGACATCGAATCACTAATGGAACTGAATGCAGAAATTCACAAACTAATGGTGGAAAAGCAATTGGAAATTGAACGGAAGGATATGCGTACATAATATAAAATGATGTTATACTTTCAGTATAAACAAAAACGATGAAAGGCACAGAACGATGACAATGTACAGAGACACAGCAAAGGCAGAAAGCAACAACGAAGAAAATGCTAATCAGAATATATGTGCTCAGGCAGTTGCTCGCGCACTTGGTAATTCTGATCAGGCTGTTCGTTACTTACACAACATCGATGACCTTGTTAGGGCTGCTCGCACAGTTGGATTCCAAGTTCGATCACGGAAGTCGAGCTTGAAAAAGAACTCCACTGTTGGCGCTGCACGCAAGACAATTCAAAAGCTGGCAGCAAAAGAAAATCAGAAGCCTATTTTCTGTGCAGCCCAACCAGTCGCCTACATCGTTCGAGTTGAGGGTCACGCTCTACTGATGGACAACGATGGAAACACAATCGTTGACACTGACCCACGAAAAGCAGACCGCAGAAAGATCACTCACTTCTACGCAGTGACCAGAATGGAGGATGTTAAACGAGCAGAATTTCACAGCAGATTGAATTACTAAAAAACGCAAAAGGAGAAAATGATGATTGACATTGATAAATTATTGCAGACGAAACTAGATGTTGGTACTGAGCCAGAACACATTTCCAACCCGTTTACTGGTGAAGCAATTTTGCTCACGCCAGAAGAAGTTGCGGTGCATGACCTAATCAAAGGGTCTGAAATGCTAGGTGACTATGACACAGTCCAAGCGGGTTGTGATTGGTTTAGGGAGCACAATTCAAAAGCATATATGGTCTTGCTAGATTAGGAGGCAACTAATGACACTCAATAAAAGAAATATGGAACCTTGGCTCTGCGAAGTATGTGGGGCTGAGATTTATCTAGAAGAAAAACTACCGCACAGCAAACACAGCAAGGAGACAAACTAATGACTCAGAATAAATATGTGAAGCAACTCATCGACCTGTATAAGACATATGCACCAGACGGACACTGGTTCGATGAAGATACGATGCGCTGGTTTGATTCACGGATCGAGTACGTCGGCGAATACGGATATTTTGTCAGCAGCGAAAGCGGACCTGACAACATCAGAAAATATACCGTGCGCCAAGTATATGAACACAGCGCCAACGGGATCAGAAATGTCTCGCAGCTTGGCGAATTCATATCACTCAGCTCCGCGATGAATCATTTGCGATTACAGGTCTGACCCCTTGTGCATTGTATAAATGATGTTATACTTCTAGTATAAGTTAATTAAATTAATTAACACAGAAACAGAGAAAGAAGAAAACGATGGGACTTTTTGATAACGAGACTAATTGGAAACATGAACTGAAGGCAGAAGTCGGCGATACGATTCGCGCATACGACTGGCAGCCAATGCCTGACAGAGGTGACTCCTACATCGAAGGCGTTGTGACTGGGAAAGGCGAGTGCAGATATTACCCTGCTGGCTCGTTTGTGCTACAACCTGAATGGCAGGATAAATTGAGCTACGTTGTATATCACGGCTACCATTTCACAGCTACCAAAAGAGTGCTCGGCGGTGAATTGGAAGATCCTACTGGCTACCCAGATGATGAATACACAACAGCATTCAATCAAGGTAATCGTGATTGGGAAAACAGAATTGTCAAAGTCGGATAGATGCGTGGGGGCTTTTCAGCCCCCAAAGGAGAGAATGATGACATACGAAGAAGCAGCAAAGATTTTCGAAAAAGCAGCAGCGCGTGGATGGACAACCTCATACGCAAGACGGCTACAACTTTTAGAAATCATGGTACACGGCAAAAGTTAAAAACAAAAAAGGGGAAAATGATGGAACACAACGAAAACAATCTAGTCGATTACATTGCGAAGGACTTGAAATTGTCCGCAGAAAATAAAGCCACACTACAAACAAAAGCAGGGAGGTTGATGAATTTCAAAATGGCAAAAGCTGTTCGATACGGGATATTGAATGATTTTGCTAAACAACTCAAAGCAATTAACAACTGAAACAGAAAAGGAAGAAACGATGGGATACTACAAAAATTTAGAAATCGAGAAGCAGGACGAAGAGCGCGACGCGAGCATTTCGGAGCTATGGGGACAATTCAGAAAACCGAGTGCATGGGAGCCTGAACGCCTCAAGCGTGAACAGAAAAAAGCAGACAACGAGCGAGCAAAAAAGATTATTGACTCGATGGTTGCTGACATAAATTGGAGCCTGTAAATGTGGTCAACATGTGACGAATGCGGATTATTTTTAACTGAGGGCGACATAACCTGTACATGCGATGAGGAATTCATGGACTACTGCAACGAGTGTCAGGAAAAATATAATACCGAAGAAGAAACAAATGGAGCGCGGTTCAAGCTGTGCGATGAATGCTTTGCCACTGCGGTACAGGCTGAACAATATGACAGTGATGAAATAGCGAAGGAGGCAATCTGATGATCATAGTCTGGCTAATGATCGCGGTAAGTTTTGCGATGCTTGCGATGCAATTTATAAACGATGAACTAGATATTTGAAAGAACAGTAAGGAGAACGATGATGCCAGAACCGAAAGTGCAATTCAAGCAGTTGATCATCTATTACATAGCATTGGATGAAGAAGAAAACGACATCAACACGCAACTCGATTGGGTGGTGTCGCAATCTGATCAGACTTCGCTACGGGTTGCAGATTATGAAATCAAAGACTGGAGACGAGCCAAAAAAAAGCCAAAGCCCAGAACAATAATTGTTCAGCAAGCTCCTGAAGAAGCAGCAGCAACGACGCAAGAGCTGAAGCTGCTTTTGAATCTTGGCGAAGTAGCAAAGTTGCTCAACTGTAGTAGAAATACAGTTTACAAATTGCGGGATCAGGGTGTTCTGAAAGCAACTCGCCCACAGGGGATGAGGGCTTGGATGGTTGAGCGGTCTGAGATCGAAAGATTACTGCGCGAGGGATACGAACGATGAAGAAATATACACAAGGCGAAATAGTGATGCGAGTTGTGGCGAGTTCGCCAATAGCAGTTCCATCATGGGAATTACAAAAACAAGACACAGAGTGGGGCTGGCTTGGCACTTCTGGAGATCGTGCCGCTCGCAAGCTGGCAGAGGATGGATATTTGGTCAGAACGATGGTAGGCAAGTATGTCTATTATTCGATGCCACAGGAAGATCGCCAACTGCGGTTCCTGTGATAACTGTTACAATGAAAGCGGTCAGTCCTTTTCTGTTCGGACTGCTTTTGTTTAGTAGTTGGTTGAGTGGTGGGTTTTTTCATCGTTTCTCCTGCTCAACCAACTACGCTTCACCACTAAAATCGTCGAAATATGGGTTGTTAGATTTGTATAAGTTTGGTTATACATAGTATAAAATGATGCTATACTTCTAGCATAGCAAAGTTAATAACAATTATTAACAAGAGAGAGAAAGAAGAAAACGATGACTAATTACAATACTAAAAGGCCAGCATTCGACGGGACTCAGCTAACAGCGTTCGCTGTGACTTATCAAAAGTCGGTCAATCAATCAGCGGTCGGAGAGGTAGCTATTCAGCACGACATCGACCAGACTGAACAGGGCGGTATTCTCAAGGTGGTTGTTCGCCATCAGGAAATACTCGACCATCTAAATTGGGAGGAGCAAGAAACACTCGCCGACAATATCAAGTTCACGGCACTCATGGTCGCTCAACGGCGACTCGCAGAACTGACTCTGAATAGTAAATATAATGATGTTTACTACTTGGACACTATGCAGCTCGATCACGACACTCACGCCGACTCGTGCATCGAAGAAAAATCGGACCTTGACTACACATCAAGCGCCTACTGCGGGAACGGTAACGGGTCAACTCAGGAAGTGCTTCTGGTCAACTATGAACCACGCTCTGTGACTCAGAATGAGGACTATGCGCTCAACTACTCGTCCAAAGATAAGCAAGCTGCTCGCCAAGCTGGAATCGTCCATGAGAATGTCGCTCAAGTCATTATGGAAAAGGGCTACTCGCACATTCCTGCTGGCATCGGCTGGAACGAGTTAGTTCAACAGCATCCTGCTTACTTGGGGAATACTCAACTAAATCGGGATCAGGTAGAAATCCGCAGCATCCTTCCATTAGGAGACAACGACTAAAACGAAATCATTCGTGATACAACGATCGGCGAAGTCCTAACTGACGAGCTTTGTTAGGATTGTCGCCGATCCACGTATGGCACGTTCGGCAGACGGTAATACAATTTTCTTCATCGAGAATTGAGCCGCCTTGCGAACGTGCCAACAATTCATGAACATCTACAGCCCGTCCGCTACAGTGAACGCTGATGGTGGCTTGGCATTTTGGAAAGCGTTGCAGCATCGACGCAACAAAATCACGACGACCGCCTTTTTGCGAATACAACTTTTGACGCTTTTTGCTTCTCGGCTTCAGCCAGCCTGTACGCTTCAGTGGCGTTCGCTTCACGCTTTGTTGACTCTCTTGCATCTATAGCATTTGATGATCGTACCAACTGACGCTTGCTCCGCCAGTAACTTTCCACAATGCTCACATCTAAACATAATCACCAGATCCCGAACGATGGGCGATCCCGCCTCTTGTGAACTGCTAGAGCGAACGCACATACGGCATCATCATGCAATCCGACGGGCGCTGAATATTTCGTGCCCGTCCGTGT
>VTLG01008794.1_pt1 | contig 34159 bp, 70 predicted proteins | sample 4694571 | NCBI WGS metagenome assembly VTLG01 (sample SAMN12604809, study PRJNA352737) | marine metagenome | biome: ENVO:00000447; feature: ENVO:00000209|ENVO:00000569|ENVO:01000036; material: ENVO:00002151; isolation source: viral sequences binned using virsorter ...
ACAAATTCTGGTTTTTCCTCACTCCATATTACAGTTGGAAAATAACTATTTATAAACATTATTTAAAAGGCCTCCCTAAATGCCATACCACAAGACTATATCTTGTGCCTGATGTTACTGGTTTAACTCTATGCCATACAAAACTAGGAAATACAATAATAGATCCTTTTGGTAATATTTCTTTACATTGTATTCTATGTTTTGATTCGTCTCGCATATGTGGATCATAGTTTCTAAAATCAAATTCTAATTCACCACCTTTGTATTCTGATCCATCTGTTAACTGACAAGTCATAGATAGTTTTCTAATTCTGCCGTGTTCAGGATGTTTAGGATCTTTACGATCATAAGGTTTATCCCAACTATCACAATGCCAATCATAATATTGGTTTAGTTTATATTTTGTAAACTGACAAGATTCTGATCTTTCCCAATCAAAATTCCAACCAGCGTTCCTATTAGCTTGATGCACATATGGATGTAATTCTTTATATATCCAAGTATCATTAAGCCATACTAAATCAGAGTTTCTTTTTCTTTTTAAATCTAACACTTCTTCTTTTTTTAATTTTCTATCACCATAACCACCAGTTCTAGCCATAACTTCTTTTTGTTGATTAGCATAAGATATTACATCATCACAAAATCTAGGTGTTAATGCAGATTTAAAATACCAGTAGTAATTAGATATATTCATAAGTTATTGTTTGTACAAAGTTTAAATTATCTTTTTGATTGTTAGTTAAGTAATACATATTAGTTGAAGGAAACATGATAAACTTATTATTTTCTAATGGTATATCCCAAGATCTACCTTTACGTCTATTGTCTTCATAATGTATTCGAACCATACAATCCTTGACATTTACACCATATAAAAATGTATAGTCAGGAGAGTTTCGCAAATCTACAGGGTCTATATTTAATAATGGAATTGTAGTTTCTTGAGGCTTATACATATTGCCCCACGTTTCTTTATTAATTAAAGTAAAACCATAATCTAAATTTATATGATCTCTCATATAAGTATTTAACATATCAAATGTTCGTGAAAATGGAAAAGGTGAATCTGTAACTTCTGATTTTAAAATGTCGTTTTGTAATTTATCTCGGTCAATGTCCCAATCTTTAGGCATTGCCACATCACCATAATATAGAGCTTGCTCTGTTAATACTTTCTTCTGCATACCACCACCATTTTTAATTTATGCTAATTGATCTGTCAAGTCCCAAGATTGATTAGCTTCATTCCAGACGTAACTCCATCTGTGAGTATCTGCTGTATTTTGTGATTCTTGTTCTGCAGTTAATGCTGGAGCATCACCAATCGGTGATTTCCATTGTGCAGTTGTAGTATCTTTCACCCAAGAAGCATATGGTTTTTTAGGCCAAAAAATATTATTATCTTCATCCCAAATATAACCTATACCTGCATAATTACCTCTGAAAGGTGTTCCACCATTTCTATGTTGATTAGCAGATGTATTATAAGATGTTTGAATCCACATTTGTGCAGGCCAGTTGTTGTGTGTTTCTAACCACTGTTGACCTACTGTTTCATCTTCAACACCATCAGCGTTTAACATCTTATCGTTATCCATAGTTAATACTTGAATAACTTTTCCATTAGCTCCTAATTTTGCAAAATGTGCCATAATGTTTCTCCTTATATATTAATTTTAATTACCATTCAACTATTGAAATCTGTACCTTATTATTACTATTCCTGATCCACCATTTCCTCCTGTCCCAAAACCTGGAGATCCACTTGAATTTTGTCTACCACCACCACCGCCACCAGTGTTATCTGTTCCAGCTGTTCCAGCACTATCTCTTCCTCCAACTCCTCCACCACCAAGACCACCAGTTCCACCTGCTGGAAATGCACTATCAGAACCACCTCCACCACCACCAGAAAAATATTGTTTACAACTTGAACATTGTCCATTACTTGCACCAAAACCTGTAAACCCAGCACCTGCACCACCGTTACCAGTTGTACTAGGTGAGGCAGTTGTACCCGCTGAAATAGCTCCACCACCTCCGCCACCTAATTGTGGACTATTATCACCTGCACCACCATCATTACCTTGGGCAGGACTTGTAGAAGGGTCATTTCCATTTCCACCAGCACCACCATAAGATCCAGCACCACCAGATCCACCTGGATTACCAACCATTGGTTGACCACCTTTATATCCGTGACCCGCACCACCACCTGAAGATGTTACTGTTGAAAAAGTTGAAACATTACCATTTGTTCCTAAAGTTGGACCATCTGTAGCATTTGGACCACCAGCACCACCACCTCCAACTGTTATTGGAAAAGATGCAGCTGTAGCTGTAATAGTTGTTCCAGCAGGAAAATTATTAATTGGATTTGAAGGATTTGCTGCTTGTGGGTTTGTTGGAGTGTTTGCATAAAATCTTAACCCACCACCGCCACCACCACCTGCAGAAGTACAATTTGTTCCTCCACCACCACCGCCACCAGCCACTACTAAATAATCAAGTTTATTATCAGCAGCACAACTTGCAATTTTACTTACTGAAAAACAACCAGGACTATTAAATGTGTGAATTTTATAATTACCACAAGTTGATTCTGTTCCACCTGTTGCAACCATATATGGATTTGTATTTGCTGTTGATTGATTTCCATCATCAGTTACAATCCAACCTTTTGTTGAATCTATAAAAATTAATGTTAGTGCCATACCATTTGTTTCTAAAGTTCCATTAATAGCTGAACCACCAATTTTATCTGAACCATTTTGAACTAACGTACAGGCGTTTGTAGCAAAATTTTTTGCATAATCCGAGATAGCAACAACAGCTCCCGCAGTCCCTGCTGGTAAGTTAACTGTTACTGGATTACTTGATGTGTCGACAAAATAACCTTCGCCAGCGACTGCTGTGAAAGTTGATGTCTTAACTGTTGTTGTCCAAGACGCTGAACCTGTTGCACCAAAGTTTGTCGCCGTTCCTTGGTTATTAATTGTTGCACCACTAGGAATTGTGAACGTATCACCACTATCACCTAGGGTTACTGTTGTGCCTGATCTTGGGCTAATTTTGTTTACTTTTATTTCACTCATAATTTTTTACTTTTCATTAAATTTATTTTTTTAAATAAATTTGGTAATATTTTTGTAAAATTAATATTAAACGATATTATAATTTTTTCTAGATTTTCTTTTTGTTCAGTCGCTCTATGTATTACATAACTTGGAAATATTACAATATCTCCTTCTTTTGCTTCTATTTCAATTTTTTTGTTTTGAGAAAAAGGATCTATTAATTGTGTTTTTGCACATTTATTAGAAAACTGTACATAATAAACTCCAGTATAATTTTCTGCGTGTGTGTGCCATCCGTGTTTTCCATTTTTATTATATTGTTGAAACCAAATGTTAGTTACATCAACTTTTTCATAACCTAATTTTTTTGCATAATTTTCAAAATGATTTTGTAAAGATGGTAATATATGTTTAACCCATTCTCTATTTTTATCTTTAGATTGTGACCAATCTAAACGATGTATTAAATCACTATAATAATCTTGTTGTTCATTTAAATAATCAGCTTTAGTTTCTTTAATCAATGACACTAAAGTATCTTTTAATTTTTTATGATCTTTAAAAGAATCTAATAAACAAGGTGTATCTAATTTAAATTTTTTCATTAAGCAATAACTCTATATCTTATTATAACAACTCCTGAACCACCATTACCACCATCACCAGGTGCGTTTACAGCTCCACCACCACCTCCACCTGTATTAGCTGTTCCAGGTGTTGCGTTTTGTCCCGTAGGTCCACTTCCTGATCCTGCTCCACCACCGCCTGTTCCACCAGCTCCTCCAGGTGTGCTTTGAGAATTTCTCGTGCCTCCACCTCCGCCACCACCGTAAGCCACTGAAGACCCTGTAATTTCTGTTGATGCACCAGCTCCACCCGCTCCTGAAGCTGGTGAATTATCAGGAGTACCATCAGAACCAGCAGCGCTTGCTCCTCCACCACCGCCAGAGCCACCTGTTCCAGGTCCTGGAACACCAACTCCACCATCGTTTCCTTGTGCAGGAGTGACAGAAGGGGTATTGCCTGATCCGCCCGGTCCACCACCTCGATATCCACCACCGCCAGATCCACCACTGTTTCCTGGAGTAGCGACTGATTTTCCGCCACCACCACCAGCAGAAGATATACCTCCGAAACTTGAAACAGTACCTGGGCTACCATCTGCTTGAGGAGGATAAGGGGTACCTGCTCCTCCACCACTTACTACTATTGGATAACTTTGTGCTGTTACTGTTATTCTATTTCCCGGAGTTGAATATCCATCTAACGGGCTGGCTGTATAAAGTGGAGTTGACGGAGATTTTACTTCTCTAAATCCTCCTGCTCCTCCACCGCCACCTACATCGGTTGATCCTCCTCCACCACCTGCAATTATTAAATAAGAAACTTCATTATTCGGGGACGCATCAGCTACAGAAGAAACTACAAAACTTCCTGGACCTGTAAATGTGTGTATTCTATCATTTCCAGCATTTGATACTGTTCCTCCAGTAGCAGATATAAAATTCTCTTCACTAGTTGAAGTGCTATTTCCTGAATTAACAACAATCCAACCTTTAGTAGCGTCAGCATAAACCAAAGTCGTAGAAGCACCTTCTACGTTTGCAACTAAATCTTCTGCTGCTCCCTCAATGTTTGACCCATTTCTTTGAACAGTCACAGCAGCAGTATCAAAATTATTTGCATAATCTGCAAGAGCAACAATATCTCCAGCACTTGGTGATGAAGGTAATGTTAAATTAAATGCTCCAACACTTGCTGTGTCACAAAAATATCCCTCTCCCGATGCTGCTGTAAAGTTTGCTGTCTTAATGGATGTTTGCCAATCTACTGTTCCCGTTCTACCGAATCCTGATTGTGATGCACCTGATGCTAAAGCAACAGTTTTTCCGCATCCACCTAAAGTTAATGTAGATCCCGATTCTGTTGTTACTGTGTTTACTTTAATTGTACTTGTCATAATTATTGAAATTTATATCTTATTATTACCACACCTGATCCACCAACACCACCCGCTGATCCACCACAAGCACCAGCTCCTCCACTAGCTCCACCACCAGTATTAGCTGTTCCGTTTTGCCCTACTGTACCTGCTACTCCAGGTGAACTTCCTCCTCCACCAGTTCCACCTGTTCCTGCAAAACATCCTGCATAACCATTTCCAGCACCTCCACCTGCTCTTGTAACAGATGAGCCTGTAATTTCTGTTGCTACACCATTTCCACCGTTTCCTCCTGCTGTAGGTCCTGTGCCTCCTGTACCTGCAGCTCCTGCACCACCTCCGCCACCACTACTAAAATTAGGAGGGCTTCCACTTATGCCACCAGAGTTTCCTTGAGATGGACTAACAGGAGGTGTATTTCCCGTTCCACCTGGTTGTTGTGTAGTATTATTTACAACTCCTCCGCCACCAGAACCACCTGGTTGTGCTGCAGTAGCTGCACTAGGATATGGAACACTTGGTGTCCATCTTCCGGATGCACCACCTCCGCCACCAGTAGAAGTTATAGTTGAAAAAACTGATGGATTGCCTGCTCCAGCAGCTGTAGCAGAAACAGGTCCAGCTGTTCCACCACCTCCAACTGTTATTGGAAAACTTGTAGCTGTAACTGTTATGGCTCCAGCACCTTCTAAAGGTGATGCTGTATAAGAAGTAGTTGGAGATTTATCTTCTCTAAATCCCCCAGCGCCACCTCCAGCACCGCCCCAACTTGAGCCAGGAGTTCCTGATCCACCTCCACCTCCCCCTCCTACTACAATATATGAAACTTGATTACAAGCACCTGTATTAGCTGTTGCACTCACCGCAAAAGTTCCTGGTCCTGTAAATGTATGAATTTTGCAATTTCCTGATTCTGTTTCTGTTCCACCTGTTGCCATAATAAAACCTGATGTACCTGTTTGAGAAGTTTGAGTTTCTTGAACATTAATCCAACCTTCTGTTGCATCTACAAAAACAAAAGTTGCTGCTTGACCAGCGACAGTTAATTTTGCATCTTGCGCAAATCCACCAATTTTATTAGAGCCATTTGGGGAAATTGTTAAATTATTATTATTAAAAGTTCTTGTGTAATCAGCAAAAGAAACTATTGCCCCAGCAGAACCTGCTGGTAAATTTGCAGTTACAGCTCCGCTAGATGTATCTACAAAATAACCTTCTCCACTAACTGCAGTAAATGTTGTTGTTTTAATTGATCCTGTTTGCCAATTAACTGAACCTTCTCTACCAAAACCTGTTTGAGTAGCACCACACGCCAAAGTTACAGCCGTGCCTGATCCACCTAAAGTTAAGGTTGAACCACTTTGTTTATCTATTGCATCTACTTCTATCTTTGACATTATACTATTACTAAAGTCCCTGTTACTGTTATTGTACCAGGTATAGTAATAGGCCCTGCAAGAACACCGCTCTCAACAGTTTGTGTACCATCCATGGTAGATGCTTGATTTTTTATAAATTCATCAGGGGCTGTGCCGCCTCCGATGTATTGGATTCCATTTACTATCGCCGTCATAATTCCTCCTACGAACTAATTGTATCAATAAATGATGTAACAATATCTAAAGACGAAGCAGTGTTGCTTTGAGCTTTAAGTACATCACCGTTTGCTAAAACAATTTTTGCACCACCTTGAATTAGTTCGATTGCAGAGTTTGGTGGAACACTGACTTCTTTTGCAATAAAGTGATCGTTTCCGCCATTTACAATCTGACAACTAGCCAAAACAGTTGAAGTAGTAGTGTTACAAATTCTGATACCTATAACAGCATCAAAGTCTCCAGCAGTAATTAAAGTGACTGGAGATGTACCTACGTTTCTTTGTAAATTGTTTCTAAAATCTTGTGCCATAATTTATTCCTTTATAACGCCACCGCCATTGCTAATGCAAAACCAGCTGACGCTGCTCCTACTGGTGTTCCTGATGCATCCAAGAAAACCGATTTACTTGCAGGTAAAGTACAGAATACATCTTTTGTGCCTGCACTAAAATCAACAACATTATCAGAGTTAGAACTGCTAAAAATTGTAGCTCCTGATCCTCTTGTTATGTTTGCACTTGTAGCATCTAATGTTCCAAGTCCAACTTCAAACTCACTTGTACCTTGATTAAATATACAATAGTAAGTTGTGTTATTATTTCCTATTCCTGATGCAAAAGTTTCAAAACCAGTTACAGCTGATCCAAGTGCAAACGCACCTGTACCAGTAGTTGTGCTTGTTACTTTTACTCTATCATTTATAACTAACGCCATAAATTTTCTCCTTATGCCATACTAATAATTGCATTAGACGGTGTAGTCGGATCAGGAAACGTAATAGTAAAAGTACCATTCGTTGCTGTCTTGTTTCCACCAAAATCTAAAACCACTACTAATCTGTTTGCTGTTCCATCAACTGTATCTGTATTATAGATTGCTGCAAAAGCCGCAGTAAAAGATGCACTACTATAAGTAACATTATCAAAGTCAACTGAAGCAACTGCTGTGCTCGAAGCAACTCCAAGTCTTGTTAATGTTTTAACTGAATAGTTAGTTCCACCTGTTGTATCTACTTCGCCGTTTCCAGTTCCTGATAAATACACAGTTGAAGATGTTGAATATGGATTAGTTGTGTATAATGAAATTTTAAAAGTGTTTCCACCAGAAGCTTTGAAATTATGATTCGCTTCGAAGAGAGCACCTCTAAAACTATTTGGTATTATATTTGCCATATTGTTTTATCTCCTTATTTATTACTTGATGGGTTTTCTGATTTTAACACAGTACGAATAACACCATCAGCATACTCGTCTCTTCGTCTACGACCTTGTTGTTCAATCGCATACGAATAAAGTGCTTTTTCATAAGCCCCTTGGTAGTATTGTAACATATCCTGTGGACCTTTCAAGTATGCATATGTATTTACCAAACAAGCGTATAAAAGTAAATCTTGATAATTATTTGACAGATAAGTTCCAGCTGTAGCTGGGGCGGGAGTAGATGTAGTATCTGTAAGTGTATCTGGTTGTTTATTATAAGCTAATGTAATTTCATAAGTTTTATCTGGTGTGGGTGCTAAAACCCAAAACTCCTCGTCCCAATTAGCATAATATTTAGGAATATCTACGGCCTGTGTTCCAGGAGTAGAATAATATTCAGCCATAAAACTAGTATCTCTTTGCTCTAAATAATATTGATTTCCTGCCGTGTCTTTCAATTGTACATATCTAATAAATCTTAAATCTTGAGGAATTGTTACATATCTATTTCCTACGATAGCGTTTGAAGTTGCATAATGTCTATCTTGATCTGAATCAACTTCTCTGTAAATTTTATTTTCTGCGTTAACTATGATTGTATCCAAAACAGTATCAGATAATACATTACTACTTACCTCTGTGTAATTTCTGATATTGTCTCTTAAGTTTGTTAAAGTGTATGTCATTATGCGTTTACTACCTCTAATGTTACTGGTCCTGCAGAACAGTTTTCTCCACCACCTGATATACCTCCTGTTGTAGCATTACTAGTACTTGTTATGTGAAAATAATTTATAGGTTGTGTCAAAGAATCTGTTGTTGTAGCCCCTGTAATATTTCCTGCAGAATCTATTTGTCCTAACGCAATTGTAAATCCTGATGTATTATTTAAATCACTTACATTATCAAATGTTGGTATGTTTGCAAAAGCTTGTAAATTTTTTATATCATCTGGATTAGTTCCACCTGGTCCAGCTGTTGTTACAACAGGAGGTCCTCTAAATCTAACTTTACTTCCTGCTGCTCTTTGATGATCTTCTGAAAAAACATTTACATAAGTTGTTCCACCAGAAATAACAGTTGTAAATGGATTATTATTTAAAAGTATTAAACTTGTTTTAGATGCAGGTTGTGGTCTTGGATTAAATAAAGCTTGTGGATCAGAGCCAACTGGTTTTGGTTCTAATTGAGGTTGCTTTGGTTCATATTCAGAAAAATGAACTAAAGATCCATTCCATTCTCTAACCATTTCAGTATATGGAAATGCCATCCCTGATCTATCAGAAATTGCTAATGATCTTTTACCTGATGCATATTTACCCATTATACTCCATCTCCATAAAATGTTTGTGGTGAAATGAAACTAGATGTCCCTTGATTATCTGCATCAAGTGCTCTTAACATTTCACTTTCGTATCTTCGTTCTAATTCTCCAGATCTTTCTGGAGAAACTTTTTGACTTAAATAATATGCAAGGCCAGAAATCATACATGGATAAAATCTATTTACTACATCCGATGTATTATTATAAGCTCCTACATCTTGAATTTTAGATAAATAATAAAAACAAAATTGAAAATTACTTGGTGTTGTAGAATCTGATACACTTGCGCTTGGTGTTGTATATAAAAATATACTAGGATTTAATTTTCTTTCTACATAATATTGTGATGGTGTACCTTTAGCTAATTTGTTTGGTGTTTGAGAATAAGTTGATCTATCAATTTTTGTAAGTGCTATATCTTGTGGTGCAGTCGCATCAGAATTATTTCTATAATATGCTTCTAACACATCACTAATATCATTAGGAAAATTTTCTGAATCAGATGCAAAACTATATTCTGCTTGTCCCTCTACCAATGGAACTTTTGCAAGTTTTACTTTCCATAAATGAACTCCCCTGTTACCCCACTCTTGAAATAGTATGTTTAAAGACCTTCTAGCAGATCTTAATTGGTATCCTGTTCTTGTTCCTAATACACCTGTTCTTTCATATGCCTCCTCAATAATTTCGTCCATTTGAGGATTAAATTCTGTTTCACCAGAAGTTGGAGCAATAGTAAGAGCATTATTACCCATACCACTGTGATTTGTGCAATAATAAAATAAATAAGGTGCTCCAGTTGTTCTAACTGGTGCAACATTAAAAGTTACGTTAGCTCCAGCGTTACCTGGAGTTCCTGTAGTTGTTATGCCTGTGGTATAAGCTGTACCAGCTGGTGTTGCGTGAGTTCCATTATCTGTAGTTGAAAAAGCTAATTGGTGAACACCACCAACTGCATTACTTGAATCTGATTGATCAAAAATGTAAGTGTTGCCCTCTTGTAAATATAAGACAACATTAGCCTCTCCGTTAATATAAAATTTATTACCGGTACCGTATTTGTTAGTCCCCGTTGCTACGGTTACTTTGTAAGTTATTGTAGCCACTTAAAACTCCTATCCAAACAGAAATGTTACTTTGTCAACGTTAGTTAAAGTAGCGTGTAGATCTGTTTCGAATCTAATTCCATCACCTGGAATTTCAATTTGATAAGTAGTTTCTTGACCTGCAGTAGATGCACCCAAAGGTGTATCAAATACTGCTTTTGATGTTCCAGATGCTCCACCATCTTTTAGTTCAATAGATCCTGCTGTTGTATCAGCAACAAAATAAATTCCTAAAAGTCTAGCAGGTCCAGCAAAAACAGTTCCAGTCGAAGTTAATCTTTTGGCTTGTACATTTGCAACATATGTTCCCATTTTTTCTCCTGTTAAAATTATGTGTGGGCCGAAGCCCACACTTAATTAATTATTATTCAGTGTCTGAAGTACTTGAAATTCCAAATACTTTTACTTTGATAACTGTATCACTTCCTGGGTCACCCGATAGTGTAACAATTAAACCAGCTGGTGCTGCTGTAGCTGCTGCTGTGCCTCCTGCAAGAGCCACTAAACCATCTGTACCATTACAAGAAAAATGACCTTTGAATCCAGCAGAGTTTGCTGCAACGTTAATGCCATCTAAATAACCATCTGTATCACCAGTAACACCTAGATCTGCAATGTTAACTGCATTTGAAGATGCTGTTGTAACAACAACAACTGCTGAAACAGCGATGAAGTTTGTAGGTAAAGTATCAGTAGTAGTTCCAGTAGTTGCACCATTTGCAACTGTTAAACTTTTTTCAATTACTGTTAAACCAATATCAGTAATTTTTTCTCCAACACTATTTTTGTTAATTAAATCAAAACCGTTTTCTGATCGTACCGGTCCTGAAAATGTAGTATTTGCCATAATTATATCCTCCTAGTTTTCTGAATACTGTCTCTAGGCCGTCGACTATACTCGTCAGTATTCTAATTAATTGTATAGTGATTAGTTTATATATTAGTTTTTAGTAGAGCGCAAGAGAGCCTGTAATGTGAATTGAATTTATTCAACGATGTAGCTTTTGTTAAGTAGCTACAGAAACTTGAGGTGCAGCGTCATCTATTTTATTTTGCATATGAGCTTTTTGTGCTTCTGCTGCTCTTATGCTGGTAAGAACTTCTCTGACTTTTCTGTCAATCTTAACCATATTGAGAGTATATCTACCCTCTTTAAGATGCTCCTGCTCCCACTCTAGATCCAGACCCCTTTTCTTCGTGTATAGGTCTTGTAGATGTTGCATCATCTCCTCCATTTATAACTTCCTCATAAGTTATTCTATTTATCTTGGGATCATTCATTTCTCCAAGATATTCCCATTTTATATCACCTTTTCCTAGTTTGTCAACTATCGCATTTTCTATGTCTAATGGGCCATCCATACAAGTAATTTGTAGTTCCATCTTGTATTTATACGCATATATTTTAACGAGAAAGTCTTTCATATTCACACCTTACAATAAAAAAAGGGCCGATACAAGATCGGCCCTTTAATTTCTGATTATTATGTTGCGTTTGATCCGAAGATACCTCTAGGGTCAGAGAATCCGAATACGTATCTCTCTCTAGCTTTGTATCTTACATTACCAGTATCAAAGTCACCTTCCATTGAAGTTTTGATAGGTGATCTGTTGAAGTGTTTTAGACCATTAGGCACATCAGTTTTGATAAAGAATTTCTTCGCTGCAGTTAGGTAGTGATTTACAGTGTATCCACCAGAAATCATTCCCATGTTTCTTATAGCGTTGATATCATTATCAGCTGTGCCAACTCTACCAACAGAATTCATAAGTCTGTCAGCAGTAAATTGTAAAGCAGAAGGAATTACTAATTTCACTCCTTGTGCTGCAATTTTTAGGCCTCTTTCATCAGTGAATGCAGCAATGTCAATTAAAGACTGCTCCAATGATGTTTCGTTCAACTCAGCAGGTGTTGTCAATTCATTTGATAACGTACCAGCTAATGTAGGGTGGTCAGTAGCACAAAGCTCCTTACCATCTCCACCAGCAAAGTTTGAATCAAATGCGTTGTTTAATACCGCTGCGCCTTTGATGTTCTTAGTGCTCGCCATAGATCTCGCTAACGCTTTTGTATATCTAGACGCAAGTCTGTCATACAAGTTATCTTCGATAGCTTCTTCTGTGATTGCGAACGCTAATGCAATCGTTTCGTTAGTGTAACGAGCTGTGAAAGTTTCTTGCGCATCGTCGAAAGCTACACCTTGTCCTTCAGGTTTAACTGACGCATTTGAGAAACCAGCTAACATTACTTCCTCTTCGAAAGCTCTGTCAGATGTTTCTGTGTCGAAAATTTCAGACCACTCGTCCGCATATTGTTTGTACTCAAGTCCGAATAGTGCATTCAGACCTGGCTCTAGTTCTTTAACTAGCTGTGCTCTTGATATTGCCATGTTGTTATACTCCTATTCTACTATTAATTGTACAAGTTACTAGCTTGAGCTATTGATACTACAACGTTACAACCTACTGCTGTTGCGTCATTGTTTTCTGGATCGTCTGCAATTCTCACAAGTTTAAACATGTGAGTAGTTGCTGCTCCACCACCAATGTCCAAAGTAACAGTTGATTGTCCGTCTTTAGCATCTCCAGCTGAAAAGCTGTTTGTGTTATAGCCAGCATCACCGATCATAGCTTGAGTAACTGCCGCATCCGCTTTGATAATATACTCTTGTTGCGGATTGTCATTTACAAAACCTATACCGTCGTTGCTGCCCGTATTGTAGTCAGTACCAAATGTTGTGCTTGCTGCTACTGAATTAGCAAACGTTGGTTTGCTAGTTGTACTGTTTATGAAAAAACAGCCATTGAATACACCGATTAGAGGCGCATGTCCAGAATTGTCGAACGCTGCTCCACCTGATCCTGTATCATCAGTAGTATTGAAACTTGCATCTTGTAAATAACCTTGGTCACCACTTGCATCTTGAAGTGATACTGGATTATTTTTGAAGATACCAACACCTAGGCCTGATTTGATTTTGTAGTTAGATTGACCAGAAGTTGCTGGAGTATTTCCAACAGTTGCAGTCGTTCTTAACCCAAAACCAGTCGTACTTGCATTTGCCATAGTTTAGTTTCCTTAATTATGTATTTAGCTACATAGCTAAATACGGTTTAATTTACTTTGTTGGGTAGGAATAGTTAAAAGATTAACTTTTCTTTGTACCACCAAAAGTTACACGAGTTTGTCGTTCACTATTGAACGGCATACTAGGGTGCTGTTCCTTCATAAGATTGTTATCTACTGCTTCTTCTTTTGCATCGTTTTGCTTCTTATAATAAGCATCGATTTGAAGCGCAATCTCCTCTGGTATCCTAGCCAGCAATAGGCCTCCCACTCCGATTACTCCAGCGTATCTGCCTTCGTGTATCGATGGATAATTTGATTCAGGATATTCGTCAGCTCTAACTAACTCCCATCCTTCTCTCAAAGACGATGCTATATTTTTAGCATCTGATGCTCCGAGAATCTCGGAACGTATCCATTGATGTCTGTATCCAGTTGGCGCTGGTGGTGCATCAAGTGAGTTGGGTGGAGACCAAACTTTTTTACTTTCAGCTTTCGCTCTTGTTTGGCTCGCACGAGAAGTTTTTATTTTGTCATTTTCCATTTTATGCTCCTTCCGTGATATTTAATTGTTTTGCATAATCTTCAAGTGGCACACCTAATCTTTTAGCAATTGCTACCTGTGAAGGCGTGAGTTTGACAGTTTTTTTGCGTCCTGTTGAGGCTGAACGTTTAGCCGAGGCTACAGTTTGAGCAGGTTTTGCTCTTTCTGTAGAAGTATTTTCTATCTTATCAAATTTATGCGGAAATTCAACTCTAATTCTTTTGTCAACTTCTGCGTAATATTCTTCAGATTTAGGATCATAACCTTCTTCTTCTACTAGCTTTTTATGTATGTCAAAAGCCGTATAAGTCATAGCTGAATCATTACCAAACCATGCATTATTAGCTGCCCATTCTTCTGCTCTAGGATCCGTTACCGGTGACTGAGTAGATCTTTGAGGAGTAATATTAACTTCTTTTTCCTCTTTTGGTGCTTCTGCTTGAGTTTTTAATGAACTTAAACGTGCAGCATCCATAGTTAAAGTTGCAATTTGTTCTTGTGCTTTAACTTGACCTTCAACATCTTGAGCTTCAATAGCAGTTTTTAATGCTTGTTTAGCTGCAGATAAATTAGTAGATACTCTACTTTCAAATTCAGACACATAAGATTTATCTAATTTAGATAATCTATTTTGTAATTCTGATTGTGATTTTTTAGCTGCTTCTGCAAAAGCTATGGCTTCTTCTTTTTGCCTCTCTGCTTCTCGCATTTTACGAGTAAGTTTAGCGATACGTTTTTGAACGCCTTCACTATATTCTTTTAACTCGTCCTTTTTTTCTTCTTTTTTTTCAAGTTTAGTTTCTCTCTCATTTTCAAAAGTTTTATCTTCTGCTGGAGTTTCTGAAACTTGCTCTACTTCAATCTTCTCTTCCTTGGGTGCTTCAACTTTTTCTGGTTCACCCTTATCATCTAAATTAATTTCAGTTGCTTTTTGATCAGCTTCACCTACGTCAATTAGATCATCTGCTTTATGTGCGTTTTCCGTCGGCATAGTATCCTTCCTATGTTAAATGTAATGAAGAACTGATTCGGGATCTTTTATTGTCCCTAACACCTCGTCATCGTTTAGTATTCGCACTTCTCCACCTTCTATTGGTAAACGTGCACCAGCATATCTGGCAAACATTACCCAATCTCCTAATTTGCACCAAGGTTTATCAAATTTATCTTTGTCCTTGTATGCAAGATCTCCCATTTTTAAAACATAACCACAAGTCGTAGCTATTCTTGCTTTATCGAGTTGTTCTTGGGAAAATAATATTCCACCTTTAGTTTTCTCTTTTGGTGTAAAAGGTAAAACTAAAAGTCTATAACCGACAGGTTCTGGTAATTGACTTACCATATCTTTTATATTGTCGGGATCTAATCTTTTTGCGTGAGGTTCTTCTTTTTTTTCTTGGTCGTATTTTTCTTGAAGTGCCAATCTAGTTTTTGGTACTTCCTTTTCCGATGTCGATAACGTTTCCTTGTTCATCTTGCTCCTTGTCATTTTTTAGCAGGTTAGAGATTTCCTGTATTACTATTTGATAAGCATGCGCTTGTCCTAACATATATTTATATTTCTCCATACTGTCAACCCCACCAGTAATCATACTGTCTCCTATTTGTTGTAGAGTTGCGTCTATTCTTCTTTTAAGTTTGTCTATTAGTGTTAGTTCTTCTGATAGCATCTTTACCTTTCTTAAAAATTGCAGCGACTTTTGATTTACCCATAACCTTGGCTCGCTGTTCTCCAACGGTTAGAATTTGAATTTTTCTAGCAAACGGCTTATTAATCTTTTTAACTTTAGCCACTGTTTTTCTCGCATCCGTCGGCGTTGCGAACTTGATTCTAACAGTGTCACGAGGGTTTTCATCAGTATAGAGCCTTCTACCATATTTTTTACCAGGATGTTTACCTGTTCCCTTTTTTGGATCTGCCATGAGATTTCATTTCCTTTATATGTTTTTTTATTATGTTAGATTGTTTCTTATGTAGTTTAGAAGCCTTACCTAAAGCTTTAGCTACTTTGTTTAGTTTCTTGACCATATATCTCCTTATAATTTAAAAGCCTGTAGTTCTTTTAATTTTTCTTGAGCGTCTACAATTTTTTGTAAAAGTTTATCTATCTCTTCTATGTGTTGTGGATGTTCTCCGATACCAACAGAGTGATCTAGATAAATTTTTATAGTTGCATCTGCCTCCGATATTTGTGCAGTGTATTTATCTTCTAGTGCTTGTAGTATTGCTTGTCTTAACATTTCCATCTTCTTCGTGCCTGACGGATACGAGAATTTGGATCATTTCTTGTTTTAGCTGAAGCTCGTTTTAATTGTCCGAGCGAACGTGCGCAGTATGATTTTCTACGTTTCGCAGCTTTTGATCCAGGTTTCACTTTTCCTGTCACGGCTGTTTTTAGTTTTGAACCGGGATTTAATCTTCTATAAGCTTTGACACCGGCTCGTGTCATGCCTGCTCCAGACTTTGTAGGTCTAAAGTTTTTTTTATTTCTAGCTGGCATTTGAGATTGTCTTCTCATTACAGCATTCCTTTATAATAATTTCTTAAACTTGGATTTGAAACTTTTACTCCACCTAAACTACCTTCTATGTAGCTACCTTTGTAATCTCTTTGTGCTTGTTCTATCATCCCACCATCTTTCTTTTTAGCAAACGTTCTAGCTCTATCTGGAGTAGGTCCCTGATTAGCTTTCGCTTGTTTTCTTCTTACGGCACCCGCACGCTGCCCTTTGCTCATCGCTCTTGCTTTTGCAATAGGCACGCATTTTGGATAATTTTTTCTTTTTTCTCCACCACTTCTTCCACACTTCGGGTATGAGCCATCCGATTTTTTGTTCGCAATATCGACCCAATTTTCCTTCACCCATGCTCTTAAACCTTTTTTGGCCATTAGACCTCTATCATTGTAGTCATGTCCTCTATGACCATTCCACCTTCACGCATTTTTTTTCTTTTCTTTTTGCCACCTGGTGTAACTTTACCAGAACAAACAGCTGATGCGTACATGTTAGCATATGCGCTGGGGTATACCTTAAATTTTCTCTTCGCAGCTGCTTTACCTCTTGGACATAGTTTAGCCATTTTATTTTTTCCTTTTCTTATCTACGTTTTTTATTTTGCCTTTATTTTTAGACGCATAAAAAACTTGTTTGCCTTTTTTCTTGCCATACTGCTTCTTCATGGACTTCATTATTTTTTTACCTTTGTCCGTGAGAGGCATTATCTAATCTCGCAACCCATTCCTCTTTTAGCTATACCACCACTTTTCATTTTTACTCTACCACCCTTTTTCATATAGCCCATTTTATTTCTAACTTTAGTTGGAAGTTTAGCAAGACCTGGATTTTTTTCTTTGTCTACAGGTTTTAAAGAACCACCATCTTTTTTCTTGTTAAGTTCTCTAACGATTCTTTTCTTTTCGTCTTTAAGATTTCTTTTACCTTTTTTAGTAAAAGCTTTTTCAGAATCAACTCTACCAAGTTCTTCAAGTCTGTTCATTCTTGCAGTGTTAGCCATATTACTACCTATTAATCTTTCCAGACTTTTTAGCTTTTGAACCAAATCTTCCATAAGAATCATCTCTGCTAGCTTTTAATTGTTTAGCAGTTCTTTTCTTTCTGATTCTCATAGCGATAGATTCATCTTTTCTGTCTTTGTAACCTTGTTTCTTCTTACCAACTTTGCCGCCTTTTTTCATAGCGCCTCTATCCATAAGTTCAGTAGGTTTTCTTTTTGATTTCATACCTTCACCATATCCTCGTGAGTACATCATCTCACCAGTTCTACCACCCATTCCACCACCTTTTCTTTTTACTCTGCCACCCATTTTCATTTGAGGGGCAACTTGTTTGTTATATCTTCTATTAGGCATTATTTTTTTCCTCCGTTCCTAAATATTTGTGTCCCCTTTATACCATATATGCTGGCCACGACAAGGATCCATAAATTCGTGAACCATCCAGGAAGCTGCGAGAACATCTCAAAAAACAATTTTACTTTGTCCATCGCAGTTGGGTCGTCTGATACGACTGCCCAAGCAAGCACCGCCACGGGCGTGCTTAATATTATGAGGACGGCTTCGTCTTTCCAATCTGACTGCCGAGCCTCTAGAAGTTTACCTTGGTAAGCTTCCTCACCACGGGCTTGTTTTTCAGCATGCAAAAGTTGTGCATCTGACATTGCCATTTTTGCTTTTTGCTTGTTAGCATAAATTTTGCTACCAGCAGAAACGGCTAATTTAATCGCCTGAAACCACATGGTTTAATACCAAGTTGCTTTTACAGGTTTTTTGTCAGGACGCATTCTTTTTGTGCCTCTAACGTCAACAACCTGTGATTCCAAAGGATCAGTTGCTTTGATTTCAACGCCACCAGTTTGGTATCCGTCTTTTCCAACGCCTAACTCCTTTGTAATTTTAGGTTCTTTAACTTTTCTGTCCATAGTTTACTCCTTGTTTAGATTTATATCTATTTTTTTCTAAAATTTCTACCGAAATCATGAATTTTACTAGCATCTGCCATCTGTTGTCGTCTAATACTGTTTTCACCTGATAGAATTGTTTTAGCAATTGAAGTTTCAGCTCTTAATTCTGCTAAATCTTCGTTTTGTTCTAATTTTTCTTGTGTGTTTTGTTGGTTCATCATCGCTTTTAGTGTATCCAAGCTAATTCTACCCTCATCATACGCTGCTCTAGCTTCATTTTGCCTTGCTCGAAGGTCAAGTTCTCTAGTTTTTAGTTTAATTAGTGGATCTCCACCAAATTCACTGATAATTTTTTGTTCTTCATCCATATAATCTTTAGTCATCTCTGCAATCAACACAGCTTTTCTAGCATTCATTGTTTGAGTTAGCTGATTTGCTTGTTGAACGAGAGCTGGATCGTTAGGATTTTGTTGTAAAGCCATTTGAATTTGTCTTGCCTGCATTAATTCCTCTCTAAACTCTAATTGAATTTGTTCTTGTGCCATTAAACTAATTCTTTCCAAGATATTTTTTTGTAATGCACCCATGACCATAGGATTATTTTGTACTGTATTTGATTTCATAAAGTTTAAATGTGAATCAATGTGTGCTTTGTGATCTTGACCAACAAAAGCTTGAAAAGGTTTACCTGCCATCGCTGCAATTTCTTCCATACTTGGATCAAGAGGTTGTGGTTGTTGTGGTGGTGGTAAAATAGAACTGATATTTTTAACTCCTAATGCTTCATACATAGACCTATACGCTTGGTATAGGTTATGTAGTTGAGGATTCGATTGCGCTAGCTGGAGTTGCGATTGCGCCATCGAAATTCTTTGTGTTTGAGAAAATATATTTGGATCTGCAACCGGTAGAATATCTATTCTATCGTCAAAATCTTGCATCTTAATATTTCTCGTTGCCCCTGGTACATCGTAAGGATATATCGGAGGTAGATAAGTTTTGAATACGTTTGCTAATAATTTAAATTCTTGTTTTAATCCTACATATAATCTTTTGTGAATAGCTGACATTACCCTCGATCCACGTTCCAATAATGCAACAGTCGTACCGACGGCTGCTTGTTGGTTCATGTCACCCACTTGCATATCAGCAATAGCCGCGAATCGTTGACCAGCGGAAACTACAATACCCATTAACTGAAGTAATGTTGCATCAGGTCCTTTGAAAGGTAAAGTCATAAACTGATCTTTGATATTGCCTCCTGGAGCGTCGACATCTCTGAACTCACCAGGTTGTAATGGTTGTGCATCGTCTCTGATTCTAATACCTCTAGATTTAAATCCAGCTGGTAAGTTTGATAAAGTTCCTGCATCTAACAATTGTCTTAACGCAGCTGTAGCAGTTCTAGTTAAACCACCGATCATGTGTATCAAACCAAAACCATAAAAACCTGTGCCTGGTAAAAATTTAAATTGTACAAAGTAATTTATTTTTTTCATTAACTTATCGCCTTCGGCATAGTTTCTTCTAATCGATAAAATTTTATTATTAGATTCTGCAATCGTTACAATGTATGGAATTTTAATTCCTGTTTCTTCACCGTCAGGAGATGTATCTTCATAACCTTCTAGATCTAGATTAACATGCATTTCTAAAAGTGTGTATTGATCTTCTTGACCATCTTTTGAAATACCTTCTAATTCTAATTTTTTATCTTGTAATTGATTTTCAGTAACAGGAGGTTGTCCTAATTCTATGTCTCTATAAAATCCTGCAACCTGTTGTTTTCTTAATTCGTTTTCAGACATCTTGATTACATGCACAATTGCTTCTGCATCATCTAAAGAGTTTGCAGAGTATGGCACAATTAAATCATCTGCTGGTACAAATTTGGAAACGGCTCTACCTAAAAGTTCGTCATAGTAAACTTTCTTAAAGGTAGAACCGGAGAGGGGTAGATAGAAAAGCATTTGATCAAACTCTGGTTCATATTCTTTCATTTGATCCATAATTTGATAATTCATAAAATCTTTTACTCTGTGTGCTTGGTCTTGTTTTTCTGGAGTTATCGTTCCCATGATTTGAGTTCTAACAGGACCATCTGCTGGTAATAATTCTTTGTATGCTTGTGCTTGAAATTGTGTGACTGCTTCTGCAAGAACAGGGTGATTAACACCTGATGCACCTCTGAAAGGTTCTGTTCTTCTTTCGTATTTAAAACCTAAAAGTTCTAAACCTTCTCGGTATGATTGTTCCCAATCACCACGAGATTCTTTATACTCTCTGTATTGTTCAAATAATTTTGTACCTAATGAATCCAAAGCTTGTTCACTTAAAGTCTCTGCAAGATTTATTGAGTGATCTTGTTTAAGAGCTGAATTCATTGCGTTTGGATCAAAAGAAACTTCTGCTCCACCTTGTTCGTCCATTGTTACTTCTACATTTTCTGATGTTTGAACAATATCTTCGTTAGGTGTTTCTACTTCTGTTACTTCTGTTTCTCTAAATTCTGCATCGCTTACTGTTTGATTAGGTAAAGCGTCATCGATTAGTGAAGGTTTATCTACCATGATTATCCTTTTAATTTAAACATTGTTACAAGTCCACCATTTTTCCAACCCCAACCACCATCAGTTCTACCTGTTTTTTGAGCACCTGAAGATTTAGCTTGTCTTGAACCACCACCCATTCCTGCTGCATCTACTCTACCTGATCTTACTCCTTCAGATGCAATTCCTCCTCCACCACCTTGAGTAGTTAAACTAGCTAAATCAGCTTTAGCTTTTATATCTGCTTTTTTAGCTTCTTCTTCTTTTGCTTTTTGAATTAATGCAAGATCCGCTGCTATATTTTGTTTTTTGTTTACAACACCTGTATAGAAAGATAATCTTTGTAAATCATAATCTGATAATACACCTTTATTTCTTGCTTTCTTTTCATTTAAAGTGTCTACAATTTCTTGAGCCTTTTTACTATAATTTCCAAATGCAGATCTAACATTTAAACCGAAAGGATCTTTGTTAGCCATGTTAGTATTTGGATCTGTGTATCCCATATAAGATTGTGTTAATATCTGATCACCTAAAGTCATATCATAATATTTATCTGGTAACGCTCCTGCTATTAATCCAGAAATTCCAAATGGTATATTAGAAGTTAGTCTTGTATCTTTAGCGCCTAACATTCCTCTTGATAACATTTCATTAACGGATGCTTGTCTTGGAACTCCTTTTTCATAAAAGAAAGATGCAATCGCTCCTGGATTGTTTAATCTATTTTGTCGTGTATCAATTGCTTGATTAAAATTTGCAACACGTTGTGATGTAGGAACAGTTGGTAATCCACCTCCTCCACCTTGTTGAAACTGATTTATGTTTTGATTTATAATACTTTGAACACCTGTGCCTGTAGATGGTGTTGTAGAAGTTGTAGCTGCCGAAGGAGTTGTAGATTGACCATAACCAAACAACGCCAAGTAATCATTCATGTTTGGAAACTGTTGTTGTAAAACTGAACTACCTTTGTAGGTGTTAATATAGTTTGAAAAGTCTATCGCCATTAATAATACGTTCTCTCTGTTCTTGGTAATGTATCTTCTTTTTCATCTTCAGGATGCACTATAAACCCTCCCTGTCTAAAACGCATTACCGCTTGTGTTGTGCTATCCACCAAATCATCATGATCTCCATAAGGAAATGATGCACACTCTTCAATCACCTCTTCAGCGAATTTATCTTCAGTCGCCCAAATAACGCCACTCTCGAATAGCGGAGCGACGGCATTAACCCTCGCATGTTTATCGTTACCTTTTGAGGGAGTGTAATTTATAACAGGTATGCCCATTTTTCGCAACTCATAAGTGAGTGGTAGACCAGAGGCTTTACTCTCCACGATCACCGTTTCTGGATTCCAATACCGATATTGTTCCCAAGCTTCTTTCTTTAAATCGGGAAACTCTAATCGTTCCTTAAATGCATCTAATAGTATGAGATTGGCAGGCGAATCTTGGTCTGGGTAAAATACTCCCCAAGTCGTGATCGCTGAATAGTCGGCTGTTTCTTTTTTTAAAAACGCCGTGTCATAACTTTGAATGATATGTTGTAATGGTGGGATATAACCTTTGTCCCAAATCCTCCACCACTCTCGTTTGATTAAAGATCCTTCTTCAGCTGTTGGGTTCTGCATCCATTGTGCATTCCATTTACCTAAACTTAATGATGCTTTAACAGATTCTAACTCATCGAGTTTCCAATACTGTGGCCACACAGGTTTACCTGACGGCATGATCGCAGGGAACTCTATAACTTCCCATTGATCTGATTTTAATTCTTTTTGTGAACGAAGTAACATTCCTGTTAGATCTTTCATGTTCCATCTTGTCATAACCACGACGATCGCTCCACCTGGTTGTAAACGTTGTCGTGGACCTGATGTGTACCATTCATAAGCACGCTCCAGTGCCTGTTGATTCATAGCGTCTTGCTCGGAGTGTGGATCGTCGATAATTAAAAGGTCTGCACCTCTACCTGTTATCGCAGATCCCACACCAGCCGCATAGTACTCACCTCCTTGCTCGGTCTCCCATTTACCAGCTGCTTGAGAATCTTCTCTTAATTTTGTTTTAAAAACTTGTTGATACTCTGGACTATCAATTAAATTTTTTGCTTTACGACCAAACCTAATTGCTAGTTCGGTGGTGTGTGTTGTTTGAATAATTTTAAGATCAGGCTTTCGTCCTACCATCCAAGAGGGCAAGAGATAGGACGCAAACTCTGACTTTGTATGTCTGGGTGGCATGTTGATGATAAGTCTTTTTATTTTTCCGAGAGCTAATCTATTAAACTTATCAGCAATCTCTTTGTGATGTTTGCCTTCGATGAACTCTGGCCAGACATGTTTTACAAAGCTTAAGAAATCTTTTTGTACAGAATTTTGTTTTTTCTTTTCGTCGTATTTGATTGCGTATTTTAGAAATTCTTTTTTCGCATCGGGTGGAAGTTTTTCAATTAATTCTTGCTTCATCTTTTTTTACCTTCACGGCATTTGCCGTCGTGCACATACAGTAGGTGTATTATAGATTTAAATTTCTTATTTCGCAACCCTCTAGAAATAGCATAGCCTTTCTTATTTCCAGATAATCTAAAATTTTCAGTCTTAACTTCCCAACATTTAGTTTCACCTGTGTCGGGGTCAAAGGTAATTAAATCAACCACACCGTTAGTTTGACAGGAATCAAAAACATCTAGACCTTTTTCCATTAAATAACAAATGGCGACCTTCTCACTATAGCATCCTTTTCGGTTCTTTTTCATAACCCCTTTTGAAAAAAATTTTTGCAAAATTTTTTACAGCCTGCAATATATATGAAAACGAAATTACCCCATATCTATTTCTAAATCAAACACTATATACCTATATATATAACATCCTTTTGCTTTTAGGGTTGTTATCTTTTCTTTTTTATTTCTATAATATATTTGCTTTGGTACCTCTATTAATTAATAAGGGGCTACGCACTCTGAATATATCTAATATAAATAGTATGCCTACGGCATACTTTTAATGTGTCGAAAATCGACACAACCCACGCTTGTGGCGTGGGTCGTGGCTTGTGTTTAATTTGTGATTTTTTCTATTTCTATTTCTGTACCTTTTAAGGTCGCTTTTTTAATTAACTTATCATCTAAATAAAAATGATAAGTTCTTGTGCCGTCCTCGTGTTTTTTGTGGGTCACACGAGTTTTTACAAACTCGTGTGAATTGCTTTTGCTTGTGCCTATTAGAATTTCATTTGTGCCATCATTTCTAACGCCATAACACTTTGAACCCTTATAAATACAAGCCGTGATTTTATTCCATATAGGATAACTAGCCATTATAATTGCCCTCCTCCTCGCTTTCTATTTTATATTCGCTAAAGTGAAAATTATAATTCTCTGTTAATGGCTCGTATGCTAAACTTGTGTACTGATAAGAAACAGGACAAGTTTTTAACCATTTTTCAAACTCAATCATTTTTTGTTCATAAGTTTTTTTCATTTTTTTATTCTCCATTCTATTTGTTATCTATCTTTATAGTTTCAAAACGAAATTTTTTCAAGTTCCAATAATCTTTGATTTCCTTCCTTGCTTGGTCATTGATTAAATCCATTTTGCAAAATTCAAGACTTTCATTTTCAGAATGTCCTTGTGCCGACATTCTCACAATGTCGGCATTGTCGATTGCATAAGTTTTAAAAATTGGTTTATTCATTTTTAAACCCCTTGTTATATGCTTTTTGAAAATGGTCTAAAGTTTTGCCAATTATTGACAATCTTTTTAAAACTAACTTTTTGCCATCTTCAGTTAAATTAGGATATAAACTTGCATATTGTGGAAGTACATTTTCCCACGTTGAAGATATATCTAATTTTTCAACTTTTTGTTTTTTCATGTTTTCTTTCTCCTTTTTTATTTGTAATTCTAAAACGAATCACTTATAGGAATTTATAAGAATTAAATTTAAAAAGCAAATGATTAAAAAAACCAATATATCCAGGATTTCCAGGTTTTCCGGTTCGAGCTGCACCAGGACCAATTCCGAGCTGAAACTTGAGCTGCCAAAAATCCTGGTTGACCTGGTCGACCTGGCGCAATTCCTGGAATTGTTTAAAAGGTCCCAAACAAACCACGACCCACGAACCGAAAATAAATTTTTATTTTTTAATTTTATAAATAATGTACAGGCGACAAGCGATAGAGTACAAGCGAATAACTCACAAGCGAAACGAGGTGCGTTGATTAATTTTTTTTATAGTTAATCAACAAGCGATTAATCTCGTCCCAATCATCATTAACGAGGGAAGGTGTATCTCGATAGTCTTCCATCAATCCATAAATACTTTTACTCTCATAAAGTTTTATGGAGCGAGGAACGTCTGTTCCGAGCAAGATAAAATTACGTTTAGGTCGAGTAATATGAAACAATTTTTGGTGTGGAGAAAATGTGATTTTATGGGAATGAGCAACCTTTAACTCAACCATGAAAAATCCACAATTATCGTGGTATCCCAATAAATCAGGTGTACCAAAAGATGACCAACTTTCTAATCTTGTCCACCTAATTTGAGGTGTTTTTTTGGACAAAAGTTTCCAAAGTTTAGTCTCCTTTTTCATAGTACAAAGACTTATTTTAAAAACAAAAAAATTACAAGGTAGTTGAGGTCGTGGAGGTGTTGAAATCTTAATGTGCGTTGAGATATGGAAGAGTTTTTTTAAAAAAACCCTCCCAAAATTGATATTTGGGAGGGAAAAGGAGTTTTATTTACTTTCTTGATTTTCTGCTTTTTCAAGCATTAGTCTCTGCATTTCTGCGAGTTCTCCAAAAGTAGTATCCAAAGAAATATCTATATCTTCTCCAAATACTTTTTTGAAAGATTGTTTAAAGTGTTCTTCAGTATTAAAGTCTTTTAGTTTCATTAGTCCTCCTTACCATTTCTAAACACTCTGTCATATTTGTGTACGCATTTTAGTTGATAAAGAGCATCTTCAATAAAACCTTCTTCATCAAAATCAAAATAAGTTTCATTTTCTCTTACTCCTAATTCTTCTGCTCTTTGTCCATCATCATCATCATTTGAAAAACCACAAATCATTACAGAATTTTTTTTGTAATATTCTACCCTGTTTTTCAACTCTTCTATTTGTTCATCTTTTGTCATATTGTCTCCTTTTTCATTATGTCTTCGTCTTTCATATAACCTATTCTCATAAACTTTTGAGGTTGTATCCATTTAAACCAATCAATCATTGATGGAATAAAACCCAAGTCTTCTTTGATATGTCGTTCTGCAATTAATCTTACAGGAACTTTTTTACCATCAGAATTGGTTATAGTTGTGCCAAACTTTTCCTCACAAGCAAAACAACCTTCTGCGTGGTGTCTTAATGCTCTATGTCTAAAGTCAGGCATTATTTTTTTACTTTCATCAAACCAATCGTGGATTGCTTGATAGTCTTGTGGTTTTCCTCCAAAATGTTTGGCAGAAGAAACAGAGTGGTGATAACAATTTGCCATTAAAAATCCTCCCCATGTTCATACTCAATCATAGTAAAATACTGATGTTCAATTTTATTATTTTTTGAGTTCCAAGTTATATTTCCATTTTGACCCTCGTTAATTTCCCAACCTCCGTGATTGTCTTCTAATAACTCATAACAAAAGTCTTCAATATAATCATGCAAAGATTTATGGTCAGTTGTGTATTCATGTTCTAAAGTTTTCATGTTCCACCTTTTCCAAGTACCAACATCAATACTTGCATTAAGTTTTTTTGGTTCCCAAGAAATCTCATGAATTTCTCCACTATCTCCACTCCCTGCGTATTCAACATAAAAAGATTTAACTTTTAACTCTTTGAGTTTATTTTTAAATCTTTCTGCTTTTTTAGGAAAGTTGTCTGCTTTCTCCTTTCTTTCTCTCATATACTTTGTATGAAAGTCTTCATCATTGTCTTCTTTTATTACAAATGGTTCTAATTTACTCATTTTTCATTCTCCTTTTTATTATTTATGCAACTTGCATATCTTCAGTTAATACTAGAACATCTTCATTAAGTTCAACAATATGAAACGAATAGTTTTCATTGTCTTCATTTAATAAATTTAATGCTACTAGTTTTTTATTTGCTAATGCCAAATTATCACTTGCTAGTTCAACATTATAACTAGGTTTTATTGTTGAACCTTTAATGTGAAATTTTTTAATTATTAAATATTTCATTTTATTCCTACCTCCTTTCTTGCTTTTGCCCAACTACCAAAATAATATTTTCCATTATCTTCAGAAATACTTTTTTTAATTGTTGGATATTTATTTACTATTTCTTCATCACAATACCAACACAAAGATAATTTTACTAATTGTCTATGTGGGTCTAATTGTAATTTTATATAATCAATTAAAGATTTTGTATTTTTTAAACAATCTTTTGTAATAAAACTTAAATCAAAAATGTCTTGTGGTTCTTTATGTTCATCTTCAAAAGTTGCAATTACATTAATTGATAAATTTTTTACAAACATAGTTTCTAAAAAATCTTTTGTATTTACAAAACTCATTACTCATTCTCCTTTCTCTCTTTATTGATTGCGTCTTGAAATTCAGACAAAGTTTTAAATTTTCTTTTACCACCTCGTCCAAAACCTACATCTTGATTAACCTCAATAGATTTTAATTTAACTCTATTGTAATGTCTTGCGTCTTCATAACTATCTTCAAAATCAAAAGTATATAAATACTCAATGTCTCCACCAAGTTGATTATCAATTCTATAATCTGTATTTTGATTTAAAAGTTTTTCAGTAAATTTGGCAATATTGAAATACTCTGCAACATTATCGAAATATGGTTCTTGCTCAAAATCAGAATTAGACAAATCATCTAGTAAGTCTTGTCCTGTTCCTGTTAAATAACCATCACAATGACGATAAAGTAAAATATTAGTTTTACCATTTTTAATTATTATATTTGACCTTGTACTCATTTTTCATTCTCCTCCCATTTTTCTTTTGATTTTTCTTCAATTAATCTTTGAATAAAAGCAGGATATTCAATAAACATATCCTCTCCGTACGCACTTTCCCAAGCATCTAATATTTCAGACATTTTATATTCACTCATTTTTCACTCTCCCATTTTTTATTTAATTTAATAAATGCTTTGCAAGTTTCTAATAAACCTTTCATATGTTTTTTTTTAGGTTTATATCCCTCGTCCCATCTATCATATATGGAATTAGCATAATGATGAAAATCATCTGCTAAAATTCCAAATCCTTCATAACCTTTTTCTTTTTGTTTCATATTTTTCATTCTCCTTTTTTAGTTTATTTAAAATTGATTTTAAGTTTTTAAGAACTATTTTTGATGAATTTATTTTTGGGTCATTTTCAATCGCCAAATACCAATCCTCTTGCAACCAATCAATTAAAAATTCTTTCTCCTTTTTTGTTAGTTTCATATTTTCCTTTCTAAAAACAATTTACGCAATAATCTTCATTTCTACAAGATATTTCGTCCATCTTCATTCTTTGCTTACAAGACCTACAATACCCTTTTGGTGCGATTTCTTTAACATCTAGTTTCACACCTTTTGGGTCTATATTCCATATCTTCTCGTAAATGTGATAATGTATTATTTTTTCAAGTTCCATTTCAGTTTCTTTTTTATCTGCATGGGTACACTCAAAATTTATTTTTATTTTTAGTCTTTTCATAAAGTAGGAATTATATCAGTTGTATTAGTTGAGATTGAACCTCCATCATTTCCCTCATCATCTTGCGTAGGTGTCAACCATATGCCATTACTTAAACGAATTTGAATTGGTCTATTAACCCAATCCATATCCTCTGCGTCTTCTTCAGACATATATTCTACTTTAACAATTTTTTGTCCAAGTAAAAATTTCTCAACTCTTCTAGTCCAATATTCAGTAAGTTCTTTTTTAGACATTTTATCTAATGGTTTTGTTTCTTGTTTCATATTTTTTCCTTTCTATATAATTTATTTGCTTTCTTTTTTTGTTGTTCATCAAGTTTTAATTTTCTACCCAATTTTAATAAAGTGTATGCATATTCATATGGATAATATTTGAATTTTCCATAGTCGTCTCTATCTAAAGATTTAAGTTCTATTTTTATTAAATCTCTTAATATGCATTTCTCTTTTGTATTTAACCATTGTCTCATTCTTTATCCTTTCCAAAAATAATTTCATTGTCTTGTTCTTCATACCAACCATGAGGATAAATTGGTGCATCTGAAGATATTCTCTCTTCTTGTCTAAAGTACATCATGTCTTCAATTCTATTTGCATGATAAACATTTTTTGCAGTTTCATAATCTTCTAGAATTTGTTTCATAAGTTTTTTTTTGCAATTAAAATGATTAAAATTATCAGTAGGATTATTTTCAAAAAAATCTTCATAATCCCAATGGTCTAATTTTGACAATTTATTTATTAATTGTCGTGGAGTTAAATTAAACTCCTCGTCTCTTATTATTACTTTTACTCTTTTTAGTTTTGCCATTTTTTATTCTCCTTTTTTGATTTGTTTTTTATACACTATTGAAATCTATAAACAAGGGATTATATGGGAATAAATAAGAAAGGAAAATATGAGTAAATACTTACCAATTAAACCTAAAGTTGTTAAAAGATATGTTGGATATTATGAAAAATGGTACAATACTTTTGATAATGATGGTTATAAATATGTAATTGAGCAGTTAAGTGAAGAATATAATTTTGATTATAATAAGTATTATAATAATTGTTTAAGTTCATTGCACAATTTCATTAAAGGTGGCGAATTTTATTTAATTAAAAAATAACAAATCCAGGTTTTTCTACCAGGAATTGTATAAAAATAAAAATAAAAAATTTAATAATGCACAGGCGAACAAGCGAGTACAAGCGACCCCAGGTGACCCACAGCGACCCACAACTTATTAACAGCTCTTTAGCAGCTTAACGCCAGCTCAATGACAGCTAAATATACAAGCGATTACAGGCGATTATTGACTTGTACGGAAAGTTACACTATAAGACAACTTATGGGAGTACCAAGACAATTAACTGAAAGACAGATGAAGTTCGCAGAACTTTTGGTCTATAATGAAGGTAGGAAAAGTCCAGCTGAATGTGCGCTGGAAGCAGGCTACAAAACAAGACCAAGGCAGGCTGCAAGCGAGCTGAGAAACCCTAGAATATCCCCATTAGTTGTAAAATATATTGGTGAGTTGAGAGCAGAGGTGCAAGAAAAATATGGCATTACTTTTGAAAAACACTTGGCAGAACTAGCTAAACTACGAGATGATTCAGCTAAAAAAGGAGCGTGGTCTGCTGCTATCAATGCTGAAGTTGCACGTGGAAAAGCAGGTGGTTTGTATGTAGATCAAAAGCTTGTTGTAACCGGTAACCTAGACAAAATGAGTGAAGAAGAGTTACAGGCGAAGATGCAACAAATTTTAGACGATCATAAAAATTTAATTAATATTACCCCAGAATCAGAACCAAAAGAATTAGAATCAAAATAATTCCTTGGCTTCCATTAAATATATTATTAAACTTTTGCCAAATTCTTAAGCTGTTGTTTCTTATTTTTCTTATCCATTCCATAAGTTACTCCTTGTGGGTTAGGACCACGCCTTGGTGGAAGTTGATCCCATTTTACATTAGGCATATTCTTTGTCAATGTAGGATTAAATTTTTTATCTTTCATTTATCTTTTCCATTTTAATAATGCAGCCTAACGGAAATACATTTCTATCTGAAAATAGTTCATCATTCTCTTCGTAAGATGCAAACGTCCATAAATATTTTCTGTTCTTATCAAAAACATATGCATGAGTTATCATTGTTGAAGGTATTAACCCTAAAGAATCGTGGGCTGTAGCATGACCCGAATCACCCGTCGGATCGATCCAGGTAATTTTGTAATAATAATATCGTTTTTTGTTAATAACAACTGATTTATATTTAGATTTCTTGGGTTTTCTGGGCATACGACCTTATACTATAAGAGAAATTTTTAGGCAATTTTGTTTTTTTCAAAACCAAAAAAACTCCCGCGTGCCGAGTACAAAATCAAAAAAGCTAGTATTACCAACACTTTTGCCATCTTAAATTCTGCCTTGGCAGGGCTCGTGGCAGGCTATTATTAGCTAATACCAACACTTATAATCGATTTTTAGCCTCCTTGCCGCCTTGCCGCCTCTAAAATTTTTTATTTTAAAAAATATTTTTGCTCTAAAATTTCTCTTATACACACGGCAAGTACATTAGAATGATTCTAAATTTTGTATCTTCTAGTGCCATTTTGTACAATTTTCTTAACACCACGACCCAATATCTGTATTCTAGCGTAGGGTTTCCAAGCTTTGCGTATTAGATTCAGTTCTAATATAAGATTAGACCATTGTTTTGGACTAATATCTTCGCTCTGTATCACGACTTTTTTCATAATATTACGGGGCTTCCACTCTCGCTTTCACCCCGATCCCAAGGGAACTCTTAACTTTGTTTAAATGTAAGTGATTTAAATAATTCATTTTTGTCTGCTTTTATTACAAGTCGAGCTGGATTGCTGTCTCCAATAATAGTGCTTTCTTGTATCTCTATTCTTCTAACATCTTCCAAATGTCCTGACATAGTTTCAATATAAACAGGACAATCTGATATCATGGTTCCCTTTTGTCCATTGGTAAATTTTTCTAATATTTCTTGTAAGTCTCTTAATCTCATTTTAACCTATCCTTGTGTCCAATCGGTAGCATACTTTCATATCTTCTTGCCACATTCTTGACACCTTGATACCACTTTTTCTTCCACATCTTTTTCATGTCACCTTCTGTTTTGTAATACATGTTGGCTATTTTATCCAACATTTCTGTCTCTTTTTTGATAGTACTCATTGACCCTCCTTAAAAAGTCGTGTTGATATTGTTGAAATTTTGTCCCTTCTACGACAAATTCTTGATAGTAATTATCCTTACTACACATCATTACTACACCTTTAGTAATCTTGGTTTTATACACAAAGTTGTGCGCCATCGCATAAGCCCCTAGCTGCAGAAAATAATCCCCGATCCACTCTTCTCGCTTCGGTTTGTTCGTTTGTTTAAAGTCGATTATTGCATCGCTGCCCTTGTGAACTGCTACGAGGTCCGTTTGCCCTGCATATAGCCCAGGATAGTACAAAGTACATTCTGTGCCGTAGTACTCCGTTAAATTGCATAGACCCTGCTCTATGACCCTTATAGCCATGTTATGAGCCTGTTTTCCGACATTGGTAAGATCTAAATACCCCTCTTCCAAAATGTATTTTTCCAAGATCTTATGCATCGCCGTTCCACGGCTCGAACTTTCTTCAGTAATTTTAGCTGCCGTCTCTTCACCAACCCTTGCTCGCCAAGCTGCTAAACTATCTTGTTTCTCCTGTCATTCGGTTGCTTTTAGAATCGTTGTAACACTTGGTAACTTTTCTTTATCGTTGATATTATAGTGACGAATACCATCTAACGTTTCACGAACCGTTTTTGGATATATGTATTTATTATTTCTTTTCATAAATTAAATGTCTCACTATAGTTGTCCAAGGATTTAAATCGTAGTCTGCCTTGGCACACCCTGTTAATATTAAAAAACTAATTATCATTATTACTTTCATTCTAAATCATCAAACCTCGTAGGTTCTTTTTTATCTTCCATAACTTTATTAATAATAAAATAAGCTACGATAGCACCAAAAATAATAGCACCCATACCAAGAAAAAACATTCCTAAACCATGATAAAATGTCATTTCATTCCTCTTATCAACGCTTTGCCGATTTCTTCGACGATTTGTGGGACGATAGAATTTCCCAATCCTTTAAGTCGGTGTACCCTTCCTGGTAACCCATCAGCCACTCGACCCACGTTGGGTTCAACTTCCCACCATCCGCTCCTCTCTTCGCCACTGCTACGTTCAAGTTCGTCCCTTTCCTTCGAAACTGACTTGGACCTGCATTGTTCTTGCTGTCGTTGACTGTTGGCGTTGGCCACATCTCTACGGCTGCCGTTAAGTTGTGTTGCACGGCTGCCTTCACTCCCTTCCTCTTGATCAGAGTATCTAGTTTCTCTTGACCTGAAGCTTTCGGTGTTGGCCACATCCATTTTTTCATCCGTGGTGGACGTAATGTTGTGCCGTTCATCATCGCTTGTGCCTCTTCCTCCGTCAGTTCCCCTGTTTCGACTTTCTTTCGCATGATCATCGTCTGACCCTCCGATGCGTGTCCGAAGCCCTTCGTCGTTGGTGTTGGCCACATTGATTGATAAATTTTCATTGTCTTCTCGTCCACTTGTTCTCTCAAATTCGAAGGAGTTGTTCTGCCTTTTCTCTGTCCCTCCATCAATTTCCTCGTTCCTTCTTCCGATCTCGTCGGTAAGTGGTCCATCGTATTTGGGGTCGCCCAAAGTTGCGATGATCCAAATTCTTTCTCTTCGGTGGGGAGCGCCGACACCTGCAGCTGGAATATTGAACGCTTGGACTTCGTATCCTTCATCTTCCAAGTTAGTGCACACAGTTTCGAAGACCATGCCGTCTTGGATGTTAACAATTCCTCGCACGTTCTCGCCAACCACGATCCTCGGTTTGAGTGCCTTGATAATGCGAAACATCTCTGGCCAGAGATGTCGGTCGTCACTCGTTCCTTTTTGTTTGCCCGCGACCGAGAACGGTTGACACGGGAATCCTCCTGTGATGACATCGGGAAGTTCAATTCCGTCTGCAATGAGTTTTTCTTTTGTGATTTCTCTGACATCTTCGTATACCTTTTTACCTTTCCAATGTTTATCAATTATTAATTTACTATACTTATCATTATCGCAGAAAGCTACAGTTTCAAAATGTCCTGTTCTTTCCAACCCCAAACTAAATCCCCCTAGTCCACTAAAGAGATCTAATACTTTAAGTTTCTCTGTCATATAATATTCGTTCCTTGCCATTGTAGTCATAATAGTAGCCAGAAACTTTTTTCACTCTCTTTCTTTTTCTTTTTTCTTTCTTACTTTCTATTCTCTTTGGCTTGTTGAACTTGTTCATGAATTTAGCTATGAAGTTTCTCATCACCTACCTTAAATTCACCTTGATTATCACAAGTCTCACAATCAGTTATAACCTCTTCTCTACCTTCTTCTATGAGAATTCTTCTATAGCCGTTGCCTTTACAATCTTGACATATAATATTATGTGTTTGCTTTTCCATTTTTATATCCTGTCTTCTTTGCAGCTCTTGTCGCTAAAGCTTCTATTGTTTTACTAATTGTTAACTTTGCATCTAAAAACTTACCATT
>VTLG01011151.1_pt1 | contig 34159 bp, 44 predicted proteins | sample 4694571 | NCBI WGS metagenome assembly VTLG01 (sample SAMN12604809, study PRJNA352737) | marine metagenome | biome: ENVO:00000447; feature: ENVO:00000209|ENVO:00000569|ENVO:01000036; material: ENVO:00002151; isolation source: viral sequences binned using virsorter ...
TATAAGCGTCAGTAATACCACCACTACCACTACCAGTAGGGGGAGGAACTCTATCTACAGCTGTCCAAATAGAATCCCCTATTAATTCTTTATTCAAAAGATCGTATTCTTCGTCCCTAGTTGTAATAAGATTCTTGTTTCTTAGTTCTTCGTTTAATGCTGTTCTAGTTGCAGCAACTTCTTTTGCTGATTTTGTGCTCATACCATAACGTAGAGCATCCTCCTCTACACTGTCTATTTTACGAAGTTGCTCTTCAATATCCCTAGTCTCCATGTCCTTAATAGCCTTTCTTGTCAGTCCGTACAGTAATTGAATTCCTCGTCTTACAGCCATTTTAATATCCGTGTTTCATTTTCATTAATTTAACTGGTCCACCTTTGTTAAGCTCAAAACGAGAAGGATAGTAATTCCTTCTAGAAGACTTGGTGCCAAACTCTTCTGGACCAAATAATTCTAATTCTTCTTCTGTTCCTGTTTGATCAGCACTGTAGCCTGTGTCTCTTCGGGGGTCTAACTGTCCTGCTGACATTACCCGTCCTTCTTGCTCTGGATTAAAACTTATCAGCTCTCTAACAACTGCTTGAGTTACAGGGTTATTTAAAAAACGACTTCTCGCATTCACAGTTCTCAAATGTTTAGGGTTTAATAAAGCATGGACAACACCTCTCTCTTTTCCAGACTTACCTAACCTTAAAGCTGCAGTTATCATTCTTCCAGGTCTTGTAAAGATACCTACATAAGCCCTTACAATATCTAAACCTGCTTTTAATTTAGCATCATCTGCTATCGAAACTGCAGCTTGACCTTTAGGAAGCAATGCCCTTAAATGATCACCCCAACCGTTTAAACCTTGAGCAAAATTATCACCGTACCAGACAGCCATTTGATCACTGTGCTCGTCAAGGTATTTAACAACTTTTCTGGGGTCTAAATCAATGGAAACTTTGTCACCTGCTTTTTTAGTTATGTCCGCAGACGATTTAACAAAATCTTTATAGATCATACCTTTGTACATGTCTATGAAATCACTTTTCATAGAGGGTTCTAATTTATCTATTGCTGTTTTTAAATTTTTAGAATACGTGATTTCATTACTTCTAAATGTTGTATCAAAAAGTTTTTCAGGTTGGTCTAATAGTTCTTCACTGCCCCAAGCAAACTGAGTAAGAGCTTTACGGCTTTTTTCTAAACCTTTAATTTGTGCTTGAGCATATTTAGAAGCAGAAGCTGCACTTTGAAATTTCTTAAAATCTTTAGGATCAAGCCACTCTTCCATAGCGTCACCGTATTGTTGCATAAAAGAATTGTGTTGTGACTCGTTTAAAAGTTTTGTATCACCTGTGGCTGTTCCCATCTTCTGCCTATACATTCCTTTGATTGCAGAACGGATTGCTTCCAACCCTTCCAACCCTTCGGGAGTGTTTAAAATAGCACGAAGTGTTTTTCTACCTTCTGGGTTATCATTCATGATAGCTCTTTTGATAACTCCCTCGTCGCCTACTTCATACCTTTTCCCTGAACCTTTCAATTTACGGATTATTTTCCCTGCGATGTCTCGAGTAAAATTATCATTAAATTTAGCGTATCTTCTTTCTATGTCAGCTAAATCGTTTAAAATATTTGGGTTACGCTCTATGATCCCTTTTCCCCAAGGAGTAGTGGGGTCAATAAGCTGATCCCTCATACCTTTTAATTGGCTTTTCAATTGTTTTAAAAACCCTATTTCTGGAGTAGAAGCACCTGACTCTGCTGATTTTGAAGCTTTCTTTATTTGGCCATTGACGTTAGTGATGGCACGTTTAAGAGTTTCGTAATTTACTTTCCTGCCTGCTCCTTCCCCTCCTTTTAAACCCATTTCTAATATGTCTTCTATAATTCTGCTGTCCTCTATAGCTAAGGAAGGTAGAATATCTCTTTCTATTTTTTTATTGTTTTTATTCGCAAATTTAATTAAGTCTGTTGTGTCAAAAACAGGATTACCTTGTATATCTTTTTCTATCGATGCATATTTAGCATCAAGAACATCGTCTACCTTGTTTCTAACTTGATTTATTGAGTTCCTAACGGCTGCCCCAGATTGACCCAAAGTAGTAGCTCCTTCAATAAAATCATCTGCTGCTGAAAATGCTTCCGCTTCGAAATTTAATATGTCGGTTTGTAGTTTATCTACTTGAGGACGTCTTTGTGTTTCTATCCCTTCTTGTATGACAGTCCCTCGACGTGCCATTTCTGCTGGACCAATACCAATAACATCTTCTAGTGATTCTTCCGTACCAGCAGCAAACTGTTCTCTAAGTGTTCTTTCTTTTATGGTATCTTGCTCTGCTAGAACTTTTCTAACGTCATCGTACTCTTTTCCAGCTTTACTTTTCATTTGACTAAGCTCTTGCCAGTATTCTGAAGCAGGTTGTTCATCTGCTCCTTTTACAGAAGAGTGCAACAATATTTGAGGAGCGGTTAATGTTTTTGTTATTTCATCACTTTCTGCCATTACTTGATCAAAAGCTTTTACAAATACGTCTTCATCCCATTCTATAGCAGGACTAATGTTCCTCGCTCCAAATGTGTGAAACACTTTCCTTAGTAACGCAAAAGCTGCAGAACCACCTAACCCGAACAATCCTACCATTCCTCCGTGTTTTGCAGCTTCTATCAACACATCCATATTGGTTTCATATTTAGAAGATAAATACCCTTTATCTTTCATATCGCTTAACTGGTTGTATCTCGTGTAGGTTGCTGCGAGTGCTTCTGCTGTTACTCCTGCCATTACTTTTCCTGTTGGTCCAGCAGGAGTTATTGATGCTACTGCTATTCCTGCTCCTACTTCTTTTATTAACGTAGGCAGTTCTGCGGCAATATCTGCAAACTGTAATCCTGGAGCAAATAGTGTTTGATATTGTCCATCTCTTTCTGGGTCACGGTACATGTATCGTTTAGTTTCTGGCTCTTGTTTTACCGCAAAATCAAAAGGCAAACCGTCTTCATCTACTGCGTCAGGGTAATAATCTCTTAATACTTTTTCAATCCCTCCTCCTTCTTTTACTGCAAAACTATCGTTCGGTAGCCAAGTAGCAATTTTCACAATGTCCATTGGAGCACCTGACGTATCTATGCCCATCCTATTCAAATACTCATCTTCCTGTTCACCCACATTCGGGTATTCTCTTTCACTAATTGTTTCTGGCATTATTTGAATATTCCAATCTCCTAGCTTTCCTCCTTCTTCTGGAAATCTAGGGTTTGGTTGACTACTACCATAGGATGCTCGCCATTCGGCAGGAAGATATCTATCAGGCATTCTCATCCTTCTTTGAGTGTGATGTATGTACGAACTTTCAGGAATACGAATAGTTCTACCTTCTACATCAAATATGTCTGAGTCAACAGTTTCCGTAGGATCTAATGCTGGACTTTTATTTATTAAATATTTAGCAAAGATTTCATCTCTTGCGTCTTGTGTTTTGTATTGTATCGCCATATTCTATAAAGTAGTGTACCACGCCATAAACTCATCCATAGCTTCTGCTCCTGCTGGAGTATCTGGGAAGGCATCGTTTATTCTTTGCTTTGTTAACTGTTCTGCTGTTGATGGATCATTGACAGTTTCATCGAACACAATTTGCTTAGCTAGTTTACCCCAAGTGATTGTGTTTCCTGTGCTTTCAAAACGAGTTATGTTCTTTCCTATCCCACTTTGATCATTCTCTACTTTACGTTTAAAACTTGTGTAACTATCTGCAGGAGCAGCTGAAGAAACTGCTCCTCCACTAGCTGTTGATAATGATCCTCTTCGTTCTTCTAGTGCTTTCATTCTGTCTTCTATGAATTTTAGAGTTTTCTCACCTCTGGCTCCAGGAGCAAAATATTGGTTACCTACACTTAAATTGCCCACTTGGGGTTTAGATGCATCGGTTGGGTCATCTATCAGTACTTGAGTGTCTCGATAGATTCCGTCTGGACCTGCTTGTCTTAGGTAATTTTGAAGCACCTTTTTTTCTAAATCCAGAATAATACTTTCAAACCCATATAAAGAACTGGCATTAGCACCAATCTCTTGCATAAATCGTTCAATATCAGCGTTAGATATATCTCGACCTTTTTGTTCCGCTAATAGCTTAGCAGAAGAAATAGCTAATCCAAACATTCCAGCCGTTATTCTATCTTTCTCTATGCCTAACCCTCTTGCTTTTTTAACCCATTCCCAACCATCGAGTTCGGCATTATATTTTTCTTGGAAATTAGCGTACAAATTTTCGTAACTATTGCCTTTGATGGCAGTTCCATCTGCGATACGTTCTTCTCTATAAGCATCATAAACGTCGTTAGCACTACTGTATAAATTACCAAGAGTAGTCATCACCTGTGCAGGAGCACCGAATAAACCTTTTGTAGCAATTTCACTGACTAGATCTACACTATCTAATACTTTTCTTGTGCCTACATCTAAATTAATTAATTTTTCTCTAGTCTCCCTCAGTTCTGATTTTGCAGCCCTAGAGTTAGCATAATCCCCAGCACTGCCTGCTGGACCTTCCATTATTGTAACACTTCCGTCAGGGTTAATGGTAGTGGTTTTCATCATAGTGTTGGGAACGTATCTATTTACTTCTGTTCCATCTTCTAAAGTAGTCAGAGGATTTTTAAGCACTTCAGATTTAGAAACTATTCTAGCGATTCCTTCTTCTAAGTCAAAGACGGCTTGAGTATCACCAGCTTTCATAAATTCGTATCCTTTTCTTGGGTCGTTAGTAGGAAGAGTTAAATATTCTTGCATTGATATTTGTTCAATCTCTCCATCAGGGGATTTAATAAAACCAAAAGTTCTTGCGTTGGTTGCGTCTACTTCGTTAACACTGTACCCTGCTGCTGTAAGATCACCGTCTATTATCGTATTTTTTGCAGCAGTAGGGGTCATTGTTCTGTGTTCGTACACAACTCCTGATCTATCAGCGTTGTATTTAGGGATAGCATATCTTTTAGGGTTTTCGCTTGTTTCTGAATATTTCTTTAATTTTAATCCTTGTCTCTGATACGTTAAAGCTTCCAGATCCCCCATCAAAATAGGTTCGTTACTTACAGTCGGAACAATGTATTGTCCAATATTCCCAAGACCATCTTTACTGCCTGCTGTTGCTATTTTTTGAGCTTCTAGCCCTAAGTCAAAAGACTTCAGTAAATAAGCTCCTGCTTCTTTATTCCCCACTTGTTGCATTTGTCGTTTAGTTAAGCCGTAAGCCACCATTGCCTGCCCAAACCCTGACATTCTGGATTGCCCATCTTTAGAAGCGTTCAATAAAGCGGAAGCCATGGCTAAATAAGGAGTTCCTTCTGAAGGAGTTTTCTTTAAAGTTTCAGAATCTAAATTTAAAGTAGAAGCGATGTACTGTTTAAAAAAATCAATTCGTTCTTCAAGACCCATATCAGCATTTGTGAATACTTCATTAAGCCCCATTCTTTCTAAAACTAAATCTTTAGTAGCTTCTCCTCCTTCGGGGTCATTATCATCACTTAATTCTTCAACACCAGCAACAGAAAGAGCATTTATTAGTTGATCATCCCTAGGATCAGGCACTCCAATGCCAAATACATCTTGCATTGTTTTTGTTATTTCTTGCTCATATCCCGCAGCTTCTCTCGGATCCATAATAGTTGAGTCTAACTGCATTAAAGTTTTTGTGCCTAGTCCTTCAGACATTAACTTTTGATCTACTCCTGTTTCTTCTCCTACTCCTATTTCTTCTCTTACTCCTGTTTCTTCTCTTACTCCTGTTTCAGGAGGACGAGGATTATAACCTTCGGCAGTGAACGAACGAGTATCCGCCCCAGTATAATTATTTATAACTTGTGCCACTTGATCAGAAGTCACTCCAGTTAACTGAGCAATTTGATCAATCCCAGCATTTGCTTGGTGTAATCTAATGATTGCTTCTTCAGGGGTTTCATCTGGGTTGGACATATTAGCAGAACGAGATTCTACATAACCGCCCATTGGGTTTCCTTCTTGCCCCATAATAGTGGTAATGCCTGCTCCTACGTATGGGTTATTTATTGCCATGATTACTATGTAAGATCTTTATAAACACCGTATGCTCCTAATGCTGTGCCTGCCATATCCATTAAGGAATCACTGCCTGTTCCCGTTTGGTAACGGTTTATACTTTGAGTTCCTCCAAGTGGTCCTATTAACGGAGCAGTTGCACCAATATTTTGACCAAGCAGTTGTCCTGGCAAATTGTATTGACCTACAAAGTTTCCATAGTCTACGTCCGCTAGACGTTGTTGCATATTTCTTTGTAATCCACCCAGACCCATTAAACGGTTCACATCTTGTTGTTGCATGCCGTAAGCTTGTGTACCTAATTGACCTAAATCTCTACCTGCTTGTGTTTCAAATCCACCCAGACCTATTCCTCCTTTATATAAATCTCTACCGTAGCCACCGTACACGTCAGCTAATTGACTTCCTAATGCACCTATTCCTCCAGCAACATTTCCATAAATCCCCGATAATCCCGTTGCTGCTTGTTGTTGTAAACTTCTTTGCAATCCTGATTCACCCATGGCTGCACGTTGAGCTTGATCATACCCTTGATTGTATAAGCCACCTGATACTTCACCCATTGCTCTTTGACCAGCCCTTTCTATTTCTCCTTGTGCTAATCTTCCTCTACTTCCACCAAAAGCACCTTGAGAAACAGCACGGTCTCTACTTTGTTGTTTTTGTGTATCAATTCCTTCTCTCATTCTATTTAACGTCGTATCTATTACGTTCTCTTGGTATGGGTTCATGTAGTTGGAAACAGATGTAGGATCGTACCCTCCTAAAGATTGATTATAGAGACTGGCAGCTGTGCCAGGAACTTGGTTAAGTAGCCCTAGCCCTCTTCCTGCTGTTCGTTGTGTGGCTCCTATACCCCTGTTAAAGAGACTCTCCATTTGACCTTGTCCACGTTGAGCAGTACCTACTCCCTGCCTAATTCCTTGCTCTGCTGCATTAAAGTAAGGTAGATAAGAACCGACTCCCCTAGCTCCCAACTGCATTCCTTGTTGTTCCATCGCACTAAAAGGTGCAACACGTGTTCCTTGATAAGAGTAAGGGGTTGCTCCAGGAGTTCCCATGGTTGAAAATTGATTAACCAAATTTTGATTAAGCATCGGTAAAATTCCAGGAACACCTGGACCTGCACCAGTGTATAAATCTTGTATTGCTCTCGTAGGTACACTTCTATTAAGCTGTTGTACCCATTCTTCATTCATTGCCATTATGCTGCTCCTACATTAAATTTTGGGTACTGCATGAAATACCTTCTTTGTAACACACTATCTGCTAATTGCTGTTGTAATTCAGCTTGATCGTTTAATTGTTTAGCTACTCTATGCCCTTGTTCTAAATCACCGTTGCCTAACCCTTCAATAGCATCTGCTGTAAGTACATGCTCGTCTTCTGTGAGCATAGCAGGAATAGTATCAATAGAGTTTCCTCTAGAGTCTACTTCTCCTCCTTTGTCGTAATTATGATTTTGTACTTTTCCACCATGCTCCATTCCTAAAGCAAAAGAAGGATATTCCATTCTGTATCTTCTTCTTCTTTCTTCTAGAGCTTCTAATAATTCTTGTTCAGGAGAAGATAAACCTCCTACTCCTGCCCTTTCTTGGTAAGCAGTTGCTGGTGTTATTTGATATGGTTCAGGAATTCCTGCGGTAGGGATAGTTGCTGGTCGTAAACCTTGTGTTAAATATTTTTCTGAACCTGGATCTAAAACTGTTTGTCCTTGTGGACCTTGTGCTGTTTGATCACCTGATGCTTTATTAAGAGCTGCGAGTCCTCCTGCGCCAATTGCTGCTTTGCTTAAGAAAGGTAGTCCTTTCCAAGCTGAACCAATAGTCGGATTTACTACTCCTGCTACTGGTGCAACTCCTGGAATATTTGCTCCTACTGTTTGAAAAAATCCACCAATACCTTTACCTGCTGGTCCAGTTAAGGTGGGAGCTGTACCCAGTGTAGACCACATAGTTCCTGTGCCACCTAATGCTTTAGGGAAAATACTTTTTATTCCCCCTCCTGCTGTAGCTCCTGCACCAACCGCCACATTACCTACAACAAAACCACCAGCAAAATCACCTACTGCTTTTCCTGCATCAAACTTGCCTCTTCTAACTGCCCCACCTATAGTGGAACCAATTGCTGCGCCCATTGGTCCAAAAGAAAGACCCACCACAGTACCAACCACTTGAGCTACTTTCCTGAAAGCTTTGCCTATTTTTTTAAATATACCAAACTCAGCATACTCCGTGTATGGGTTTATAGAATTGTTAGCATGACCTACAGTATATTGGTCAGCGTCAAGATTATTTTTAGCAAAAGAGTCTCTGATTACTCTTTGAACAGTGGGATCTTCAGCTACAGGAATAGGTAGCACTTGTTCCCCTGTTGTCAAATGACCTATTTGATCATCGCCTCCTCTGCCCAAAGAAGCTATTCCTTGTTCATTCATCACATTAGTATATAATTATTCTTCGTCATCAAGCAACCCCTTTTTTCATTTAATCACCTTTAGAATGTGAAGCTCCAAAATAAAAGCTACTAATTCCACTTACTAACCCACCTAAATACCCTAAAACTAGACTAACAATGGTGTCTGAATTTTCTGAAGGCGGTTGCAAAGTTACTAAAAATATATACCCAACAAACCCAAACAAAGCAACTAGCCCAAATACTTTAGGAGTCCAATCTCCTTTAAAGGCATTTCTTGCTTCTTGCACATCGGCTGTTTCTAATTTAAACAAATCAACATCAAGTTCTTTCATACGCACTTCAAACTCAGTTTCCACTTTTTTTAGTGCTGCTAACTGTTCAGGAGTTGCTTTTTCTACTGCTGCTTGCATTTGTTTAGGTGAAGATTTAGCGTCAATACCTAATGCCTTAGTTACTAGATTTGCTGCCATTCCACCCATTGGTCCACCCAACGCAGTTCCCAATGATGGGGCAACGGTGCCTATTACTGTTTTTAATATACCTAAATTCATCTATACCTCCTTTGGAATATATATTCCTTTTTCAATTAACATTGCTCTATTCACCATATGAGCATCATGCACTAAAGCTTTATTTTCAGCGTTATACTTTACAGCGTGTCCTTCTTTTATCATTAGTTCATTGATATTGCGTAAACTTCTTTCTTCAACTTCTGCCCATACTTCCGCAATCACTCTACCAAATTTTCCTCTAGAGTCTTTTAATTTAGTTTTTAAAACCACTTTTCTGCCTTTAATGCATTCTTGAAGAAAAGCTTTACTGAGTTTACCTCGTGCTTTTTCATCCAAGTCACGAGTCCTCGACTCGGGAGTATCAATACCACCCAAACGAACCCTGCAAGAATACAGAATATCGAAGCCAAGATCAAGAATAACATCCATAGTGTCACCGTCCACCACTCTTTTAACTTTGCAACTATATTCATACATATTAACTCCCGTTCAATACTTTAAATTGTAACCTTTCCGCCCTAGCTCCTACTTGTGTAGCCCATTTAGAGTCCATCATTTCAATAGAAGCTGTTTCAAAATCTTGTTTGTGCATGGCGGTTAAAAACTTTTTAAATTTACTGAATCGTGGGTAGCCTAAATTAAAACACATGTTAGCCATCACTCTTTGTCGTACGTCATCCAACTCAGACCACCAAGATAAATTTTTATCCAGTTCTGTACAAACAATATCAATATCTTGGTTTAAACATTCTTTAACTCTTTCTTCTGAAACATGAGTACCTACTTCGGCTCCATGTTCTTCATCTGTTTCAAGAATTAAATGCCCAACTCCAAAAGTAGGGTATCCTAAATGGTCTAAATAAACTTCGGCTTTATATCCTTCATCCATAATTAATTCATTCATCAAAGTTGCTCTATCCATTAGGTGTACACCCACTCCTCTTTGGCGGGAGCTCCTATCGTGATCGTTGTATTGCCGTTTGTTGCTACCGTAAGAGAACCTAAACCACTGACGCCTTCGACTCCAGGCTCGTTGCCAACATAAAGATCTGTCCATTTTGCTCCTGTCCAAAGTTGTAATTGACTCGTTGTTAAATTCCAAATAACGTCCCCTGCTTGAAATTCATTTTCATTCCTTTGAGGTTCATTAACTGAAAGCGTTGAATCGATGTCTACTTTATTAAGGCTTAATTCTAATACCCTAACTAAACGGTTAAATGTTTCAGGGGAAATTTCTCCTATCGCTATGGGTAGTTTAGTTTCTAGTAATTTAGCCATTACCTTCTACCACTTGGTCTTAAATCCATACGTGTTGCGCCTACTCTAAAACCTACTCCTGAGCGTACTACAGTTGCACCATCATCGTCAGACTCGATTCGTAGTGCTGCTTGTCTGGCTCTTAAACGAGTATCTATTTTAGTTGTATCACTTTGACAAGTACTGGTAGAAACAGTAGCTAAACTATCTCCTGGGAAGTTCCTTGATTTTAACACAAAATTTATTGTTTGATCTGATCCTCCGCTTCCTGTAAATTTAATGTCTGGTATTATTTTATTAATCGATAAAAAGACTTCACCGTCTCCAAGATCAAAATCACTTGATTCAATATATACATCGTCCATAGGTGAACCATCCGCATCATTTCCTGATTCATGGTTGTATAAATACCCTACATCAGACGTTGTGTAGGTAGCCATTGGGTCTGTAAAAATACCTTCGTCTAACCAAGCACTGCGGTTTAATGAACCTATTGCCCATACTCCTTCTTCATAATTAAACACAACATAACTGTCTATTACAGTTGATGTTCCTGAACAATAAAACCAACCAACTTCATCAAATTGTTTATTTAAAAACCCAAAAGTCTGGTAAGATTGTCCTTCATTAAGGTTATTAAAGACATAATTCTGTACGCTACACGGCACATCGGTAATAGAACCAACATAGGCATAAAACCCTTTTGTGTCCATCCAAAAAACTCCTTTTGGGGTATTAATTGCTGCGTTTGGGGCGATTAGCCCAACTCCTTCATTAACTAAATTAACTCCAAAAGTAAACGGTTGTCCTATGAAAGTTAATGAATACATAGAAGTGTCTGTCCAAATTAGTGTTTCTTGTCTAGCACGTAATGCCCCTACGATCGAAGAACCTGCGGAAAGTTTTAGTGATCCTGCAGTATTGGTCGATTTAGGCTCCCACTCTGCTACGTCTTCTTGATCAGACCAAGCAATTAAAAGTGGGTCTAACGTACCTGTACGAGCAGAACCCGAAATCGGGTCAGCACCAAAACAAACAACATGTCTATCAATGTCACTAATTAAAACTTGTAAAGCTTTTGTGGGTGTTAAATTTGCACCGCTTAACGCACTCAAAGCAACTGCTGGGTTTCCTGTTCCACCGCTACTGTCCCAATAATAAACACCCCCTGCTCTAACATTCAGAACAAGGTCTTCCCCAAAATTGTCATGCCCCCATAAACGTAATTGATTGGTGGCGTCTAATGTCCCAGAAGACCCCCAAGTACCAGCTCCCCATGTATCTATCCCAAAACCAGTAGAAGAAACATAAACATCTAATCCAACATTTATTTGATAAACTCCATCTACTCCAGAACCACCATTCCCAGTATCAGAGCCATTAGCTGTCGCCGATGCTACAAAAGTATAAGTATTGGCGGATGGAACAGAAGTGATTTGATGTTCTGTATTTAAAACGGCAGCAGTAATATTGCCTCCCAAAGAAACAGCACTACTTATAGTCACAAAATCATTAACAACCGCTCCATGACTAGAATCCGTTGCTGTAATAATGGCAGAACCATTAGTTGCTGCAAACGTAATGCTATTAGTGCTGGTTTTTCTAACAGGAGTAATATCATAAAAACTATTCCCGTCTTTTATATAATATTTCCAAGTAGTTCCTAACCCTAAATATTTTGTGCCTGCTGAACTAACCCAAGCATGCAAAGCCCGACAAGTTGATTGAAAAGTGTTAACAGTATTTTTAGCCCAGCCTCCTATTTTTTCAGGGAGTCCTTTACGAAAACGAATTAGATTTGAATCAAACCATCCTCCTTCATTAGAATAATCAGTTCCTTCTTTATCTATTCCTGCTTTAAATATAAATTTTTGTAAAGGCATTGTTCATTTTTTAAATCTTTTTTTAACTTTACCTACATTTAAAGCACAAAGATCAATGAGCCATTGTATTTTACCCAATGTTTTCTTTACAAGAGCGTCGTCTTTTTTGCTTTTAGTAATAGGGGATATTGCCGAAATTAAAGATGCTATCGCAATTATCCACACTATTATGTTTAATATTGTCCAAATCATATCTTCCTCCTTTTAAAAAAGCTGTTTAGTTAAAATTGTTCCTGCACTCATTAATAAAGTGACGAGAGTTGCAATAACAAAAAACTCTAATCGTTTAATACGGTGTATCGTCTCTAACCAACGTTCAGTACAAACCGCTTCGTGTTTTTCTAAATGCGCCGATACTTCCATTACTGTCTTTTTAGCCATTTTATTTATTATAACCTTTAAACCAAGATGGTAAACCCAAAATAGGTCTGCCATCAAATTTGTTTTCTTCTGCTGTTTCTTGGTTTGCGTCATTGTAGTGTAAAAAAACTTGACCACAATTCTCACCAAAAAAAGATTCTCGCCAATGTTCTAATTCACAACCACTATAAATCAACATATCACCTACCTCTAATTTAACTTCTGTACCTGTTTTTCCTTCTTCTCCAGAAGGTTCTAAAAAGATAGACCATTGATCTCCGCCTAAGTGCAATGTAGTAGAAACTTCGCAACTGTACCGATCTTTATGCCTTTTTAACTCATCCCCTTTTTTATAAATTCGAGCGTAACTGTAAGTCTCATTTAACTTTAATTTGGTTTCTTTTTCCATTAAAGGCTTTAAGTTTTGGAGTAATGTTTCCATTACAATATCGCTATATTGACTATAAGTTTCTGGTATCTGTGGGTCATTCCAAACTCCATAATCTGCATTAACTTGGGAAATATACTTTTCATCAAACAATAATCTGGCAACTGCTCGTTTATTACAAAAGTATTGATAACAAAAATTAGCTAATTCTTCAGAGATTGCGTTTTTAATAACAAGATATTTTTCTTTTTTAAAAGTCATTTTGTAATATTTCTTTATTAATAGCTTGAATATTAAAATGAATAAATCTAAAACCTTGCCCTTCTTGTACGGAATACTCATGCACTAAATAAGAAGGAAATAAAAATAATTGTCCTGCTTTTGGTACATAATGAATTTTTTCATTTACATAAGAAACTACACTAGGGTCTAATTCAGGTAAGTGCATCATAGAGGCTGCTATTCTTGGGTCATAAAAAGCAGGTCTTGAGCACTCTTCATCCGTTCTTAAATAATAAAACCCTGAAACGTGGTTATTTGCGTGGACATGAGCTGCATGATGACCACCGCCTTTTTTAGTAAATTCTTGCACCCAACTTTCTGTAAAAAATAACACATGATTTGATATGTCATAGCCCATGTGTGTTAGAAACTCAGCAGCTTTATTACCTACAGTTTTATGAAACTCATTAAAATTTTCATCTTTAACTAAACTTTCAGAATGATGAACTTGCCCAAAATCTTTTTCTGTTTTAATTTCTTTAGCTTTATTTATGTGTTTATTACTTGCTTTATCTAAAGCATCAACCCATTCTGGTATTTCTTCACACATAATAGGTGTTTTAAAGTATTCGTGTGTATATTCAATCATGCGTAGGGTTGTCCTAAATTCCAACAAACTAAAGAATGTCTTAAGCCTTTGGTAACTGGCTTCACTCTATGCCAAACAAATGAAGGAAATACAATAATACTGCCTTTAGGTCGTACTTCTTTACAAATTTGAGGTTGGCTACCTTCGTCTGTACATCTAAAATCAAATTCCAAGTCACCGCCTTTATAATCTTTTGGGTCTGATAAACTTAAAGTCATGGATAGTTTTCTTATTTTTCCATGTTGTTTAATTTCGTCTGGTTCATCATAAGGTAATATATCTGCATCACAATGCCAATCGTAATATTGTCCTTTCTTATATTCAGTAAACTGACAAGCTTGTGAAAAATCCCATTCATGATTCCATTTGGCACTTTGATTTGCTTCGTTTATATAAGGTTGTATCTCTTTATAAATCCATGTGTCAGACATCCATACTATGTCTGATTTTCTTTTCTTTTGTATGTTCTTTAATTCTTCTTTAGTTGGGGGTTCTTTTGCTATTCCTGAACCTGTAATAGCTATTTGACTCTTTTGACTTAATCCATATTCCACAATGTCATCACATATTTTTTCTGGCACTACGGATTGAAAATACCAATAATACCAAGAGAGATTCATTTAAACCATTAAGCCCAATTTCCTGCCTTAACATAAGTGTAGACATCTTCAATAGTCCAAACTCCAGAAGCAGCAAATACACTTACTTCCGGTTCAGACACTATAACAATTCCAGATCCACCGGCTCCAGAAGGAGAGTTGGCACAACCACTATAGGAAGCTCCACCACCTCCGGCTCCTCTATTCGCCGTGCCTGCTACTCCGGCTCCGTTATTTGGAGAATGACTAGAAGCATTACCCCCTGCTCCGCCTCCGCCTGAACCACCAGCACCACCTGCTTTTGGTGTTCCTGCACTTTCATTTTGTCCGCTTCCGCCTCCGCCTCCAGCATAAGTTACTGAAGAACCTGAAATAGAATTTGCTGTTCCTGCTCCACCAGCACCACCACCAGCATTAGCTGGTGGAGCATTTGTACCTACTGCTCCAGCTCCACCACCACCAGCCGTTCCGTAGTTAGTAAAAGTTCCAGGAAAACCAAAACCATTACCACCGTTATTTCCTTCTCCGGAAGTACCGGCTCCGCCTTGTCCGCCAGGTGTTCCACCACCACCAGAGCCACCTGCTTTTCCTGCGTGTAATGGAGTACAAGCAGCACTATAACTTGTTCCACCGCCTCCTCCTGCGGTAGAAGTTATAGGAGTAGCCGAACCAAAAACTGTATTATTTCCGTTGTTTGATTGTGTAGTTTGAGCCATTTCAGCTATTCCTGCTCCACCTGCACCAATAGTAACAGGAACACTTGAAGCAGGTAAAGGATGTGGGTTAATAGCTCTATAGCCACCTGCACCACCACCTGCGTAAGCACCACTACCACCACCTGCTATCACTAATAAATTACAATCTACAGTTTGTGGTTGAGCCGTAAAACTACCAGAAGAAGTAAAAGAAGTTACAACTGCTGCTTGCGTATCTGATCCTGGCTCATTGTCTGGCCCAATTATTCCTCCATTAGAAACTGCCATGTTATTCTCCTATAATTCTGTCCAACTTAAACCAGAAGCATTCCATTCATAATTAACTTCTGTTCCTTCATTCATTCGGTTGTCTGACCAAGTAGCACCAAGCCACTTAGAATTATCTTCATCCCAAGTAACAAAAACAATTAAACTATTTTCTTCAACATCATTAGGATAAGTCACCGGTGCTTTCCAATCGCCATCTGAATTTAAAGACCAAGAACTATATGGTTTAGGCAAGATAAACATATCTTTATCTGCATCATAACTATATCCTTGACTAGCAAACTGCTTTCTGAAATTATTATTGTAAGAAGTTTGTTTCCAAGATGCTCCGCCTGTTCCATAAGGAACAATAGTAGCTACAAAATTTTCTGCTGCTACGCTTTCATCACCGCCATTAGCATCGACATCTGTATTAGAAACTACAATTACTTGTAATACTACCTTACTGCTATTTAATTCCGCAAAATGAGCCATAATTAAATACCTCTTTACGCATCATCTAATATTTCATAAGAAATAGTGCAAGTTAAATCACCATTCGCACTAGCGCCACCTTCAATCAAGTCTCCTTCTTCAAGGTACAAACCCCAATTTTTATCAACTAATAACAAAGTTGAATCTGCAGGAACGGCTATTGTATTAGCAATCAAAACAACTGATCCTCCAGACTTAACTATTCCCATAGTGACATTAGCCGCACTACTGCCATCAATATTAGCTATTGCAACTGAGTTAATTTTATATATCTTCTCTGAAGCACAAGTTAATAAATCGGTTGTTAAAGTAGTATTTAATGCAAATTGTGAGACTTTTCCATATATTGAGGTTACTGCTACTATATTTGGATTTGCCATATTTTTCTCCTAATTATAAGTTTATCCGAAAACCATAGCCATTGCTATTGCTTTACCTGTAGATGTTTTTGTATCTATTTGGGTTTGTATTGCTGATGTAACTCCATCAACGTAGTTCAACTCTGCTGCAGTTGCTGTAATAGTTGTACCGTCAATAGATAAAGCATCTGTTTCTAGTGTGCCATCAATGTCTGCATTACCACTTACATCCAATGAACCTGCATCAAGTTCGCCTGTAAGTGTGATGTTTCTAAAACTTCCAATGTCTTTATTTGAATCAACGACAACCCCTAAACTTGCTGATACTGTTCCTGCTGTTACAGCATCTAAAACATTTAATTCTGCTGCTGTGGTAGTCACCGCAGTACCACCAATCATAAATTTATCTTTAACTATATCGACTAAAGCACCACCAGCAGTTAATAATTTATCTGCTGATTCATCCCACAACAAATAAGCACTAGCAGTTGCACCAAATAATTTTACATCATAACCAGTATCGTCTACACCTACAGTAACAGTTCCTTGATTAGACAACGCTCCTGCGTTAGTTAATCCTGCGGTTTTAGTTGTTCCTGCTAAATTTACATCTGTCAGTAAATCATAAACAACACCACCTCCCCCTAATCCATCGGTAGCTATAATTTTTACTTCTCCTGCTAAGATTGCTACATTTGCTCCACTACCACAAGTAAAAGTAAGTGTGTAACTTGTAGCATTTTCCATTATCCATACTTTAGATGCTGTGTTTGGTAAAAGAGTTACAGTACAAGCTTGTCCACCGCCTGTAAGTTTAAGGTACATTGATCTATCTGCATCGGAAGTTCCGTCTGCAATAGTAATGTTATCGGTAGAAGCATTGGCTATAGCTCTAGTGCCGTATCCTAGTGCTTGACCTATTAATTCTAAATTTGTATTAGTTGAAGTTCCCCAAGTACCTGATTCATCACCTGTGGCAATTTCTTTAAGTCTTAGATTGTTTACATATGTTGCCATTTATTTCTCCCGTCTGTTTTGATTATAGTATCTTTTTTCATAAAAGTTAAGCAACTTCTTGCCAATCAGGTGTTTGGTCTGTGTCTACTGCAGTCCAGGTGGTTGTGACACCTGGAACTACGTCGCCCCAAACTGTTAAATTAGTTACGCCACCAGTTCCAGCAACTCCTGTTGGATAGACATTTGCTGCGGATATTGTAGATAAACTGCCTACTGCTCCTGTCGCTGCTAAACCTGTAATTGAAAGTATGTTGTCAGTAATGGTACTGACTGTCCCTACTGCTCCTGTTCCTGCGACTGTTGTTGGATAAACATTAGCACCACCAGTAACAGTTTCTTCTCCTTGTGAAACAGTAGAAGCTGCACCTGAAACCCCTACAATCGCAACGCCATTAGCTACTACAGTTCCAACAGCACCTGTTCCTGCTACTGTTGTAACAGCTACAATGGCACCACCTGTAGCAGTTTCTGAGCCTAACGCAGTAGTTCCTGCAACTCCTGTTATTACTACAGGTAAAGGTTCACCCCAAGTCAGTTGACCCCAAGTTCCTCTACCCCAACCATTAATATTAGCCATACGCTAAATTTACGCTATTCTAATAACAGCAGCACTCGCATTTGCGGTTGGAAAAGAAATTGTAAAACTACCTGCGGTAGATGTTTTATCTCCACCAAAATCAAATACAGCTACGGCTGGGTCGCCTGTTGCTGTGTCATTAAAAATCATACAACCTCTAGCGGTTATAGTACAGGTTCCAAAAGTTAAATCAGCGAAATCTGTAAAAGCTGTTGTTCCAGATGACGAAGGATTAACTCTTGTTAATGCTGCTCCTTTTGCTGTGTAGTTTGTACCACTCGCTTCTTGATTTGTAGAGTATGCAGTTGTTGCTGCACTCATAGTCGCTGAACTTGTGTACAAAGCTAGATTAAAAGTGCTACCTCCAGAAAGTAAGAAATTGTGTTTCGCTTCTAAAAGTTCTTTTTTAAAAGATGTACACATTGCTTGTGTAATTGCCATTATAGTCTCCTAATAATATTTGCTAAGTCTGTTTGACCTTGCTGTTCTAATTTATTACATATAGTACACATATGGTTTTTTACTGCCTCTTGCATATAATACATAATTACTTGTTTGCACGCATCTCTAAATGCATGAGCTTGTGCCCGTAAGGGTGCAGGAGCATCATCACTGATAGAAACTAATTTATTCGTTGCTGTTTCTGCAACTTCTTCTATAGTGTGACCCCTGTTATTTGTTGTTGTGACTCCAAGGTCACCTAACTCTGATAAAAATTCTTGTGTTTGCATATTAATATTTAGTTGGCTCAGGTACTTTATTAAACTCTAAGTCGTTTCTATCAATCATTCCTACAAGTTGTTCTTCTTTTTGCACTTCTGACCATTTACATACTTGCATTTTATCATCTTTCACATAAGTTATAAAGGGATCTTCTAATCGATGATATCCGTATAGTTTTTCTTTTATATCGACATTCGTCTCTAGCAAATTAGAACGAGGAGCAATCGAAATTTCTATTTTATTGTCTATACATTTAGCTAACCAAAATTCACAGCAGGATCTTCCTGCTTCAGCAAAATGCATATTTGTTTTATAAGTAAAATCTACACCAAAAACCGTTAAATGACTTACTTGATTCCACATTGCGAAAGCAATAGCATACGCAACGGTGTTGTTAAAATAAGCACACCCTAAATCTCCTATTAAAGCAGTTAAAGGAAATTCTTCTGCTGCTGGGATTCTTTCGTCTAACACACAAGTATAAATAGGATAAGTTATTTGAGGTAGTCGATTTCTCATCATAGAAGTCATATCTCCTGCGTCCTCTGTGTCTAAAAAACGACTCATAGGGTCCATAATAAAAGCTCTGTCTACCTCAGGCAAAACTCCCACCATAGCATTAATTGCCCAAACTTCATCAAAAGCTAAACTGTGTGCTTTACCTAAATGATAGTCTATTTGGCTTTGCCCCATAGCAACTAAGGCTATATTTTTATCTTTTAACTCTGGGATAGGTTTATCCAACATTAATAAATGTCTCCATAACGGTATTCGTCTTTACTTCCTAAAACCTCTACTCTGTTCTTTAAGCTCGTTAAAGCTCCTATGAACCGTGCTTCGAATGCTTGCACTTCTGGTATTTCAAATTTTAAAAAAGTTGCTGCTTCCACTAAAGAACCATAAAACAATGTATCTCCAGCATTAGTTCCGATCCAGCTTTCCCCACTTGAAGTAGCTGTTATTGATTGAGGATTATAGACATAATGAAGTTCAAAAGTAAAATTTGTACTTGGCGCTGGGGCTAATATAAATGTAGAATCATCAAAAAGAGCATAATAAAGAGGGTTTCCTGATGTGGCTGTAGCAGGAGTGTAGTCTCGTATAAAAGAGACATCTTTAAGTAATAAATAATTATAGTTACTACTGCTGTCGATTAGAGCTAAACTTAGTGGTGTTAAAAAATCACTAGGCATTTCTAAATAAGAAACAGGAACATCGTCTGTGGGAGCTGTTGCTTGTCCTGTTACATTTTTACGAAACACAGGAATCTGAACATTTTGTAAAATTCTTTGTTCTGCTTCTTGTATAAAAATAGGAAGATTATTTACGAACGTTGTTTCAGAAGTATCTAAATAATCTTGTATGGCTGTTTTTAATGTGGTGTATGTCCATTTCATGTTGTCACCGTTAATGTTCCTATTTCCCCTGTCATTTTAAATGGGTCTCCTATCTTATTAGGAAACATTGTACCAATAACTTCTGGGATAGTATTGTATGGTCCAACTTGAGTGGCGTTATTGTCTGCGTCATATGTGTTTAATGGACCGTAAGTTATAACTGTTCCTAAACCAACTTCTTCATCTACATTAGGTCTAGCATTCCAAAGTGCTTCCGCATCTAAGACTCGAGGAACTGGATCTAATTGAGGTTCTTTTGCTGTCCAACATTCGGGACAAGCTTTTAATTTATCCCACTGCATTCTAAGATCTAGATAGGGATAAGCCCACCCACATATGTCGCAAACACCTTGCGCATATGTACCTTTAGCATAAGCCATTAGTATGTTCTCCTGGGAACTAGATGTAAGCTGTTTCTTCCTTGGTCACCAGCTACTGCTCTAGCAAAATCTTCTTCGTACAAAGGCTTTAATATAGCTATTCTTTCAGGATTCTTTTTAAGAGCTAGATAAAAAGCCAGTCCTGAAACCATAGGAGCAATAAAACGACTAGGCACATCAGGGTCATTAACTGATGCGCTAATATCGTCAATTCGTTGAATTCTGTTAGAAACAAAAACATCTGTTGAGTTTTCTGGGGCTGGCCAGACATATAAAACAGGAGTAGCTTGTCTATCTAAAAAATACTCCGTTGGTCTAGCTTTTGTTGATTTAGTGGGGATGTTTAAATATTCATCTCTCCCTATACTGCTTAATTGAAAATCTGTAACAGTACTTCCAATAGTTTTTCTGATAACAGCATCAATTATGTCAATATCATAAGCGTTTAGTGGGTAATTATTTTGACCTTCGATCATTGTTAAACTAACTTGGGCGATAGTCCAAACATTAACACCCCTGTTAGCCCAATCAGAAAACATGATATTCATAGAGCGACGGGCTGTTACTGCGTCATATCCTGTACGCAATTCCAACCCTGCCAACTCATATGCCTCTTCCATGACGGCTGCGGAATCAAGACTAAATGTTTTAGTTCCTGATGTAGCCATTTGTTAAGATCCTGGTGCTTCGTAATACTTTAAAAATTCTGCCCAAACAGTATATTCATTTCCTGCGTCTGAGGTAGACGGCACAACTAAAAGTACATCTCCTGAGTATCCTGAAGCAGCAGTGTTTTTAAGACCACCAATTTCACTAAAATCAAAAGCGTTATCATAAGCTAATGTTAAAAAAGTTACATCTGTAGTTGCATCCCAATCCAAAGAAGCTGGGGCATCCGTTCCCCCACCTACGCTGTACCATACCTTATTTAAAGATACGTGAGCACAAGATTCTCCTTCTGGATTTGTGTTAAGAGCAGAAACGTCTACTAATGTAGTACTGCTCGCACTTCCGTCTGAAAGCACTGAGCAATACACAATTAACTTTTTATCTCCGTCAAACTGATTAGTTGGACCTGTGACTGTATTAGCCATAGTTTACTCCTACTTATATATTAAGTTTGATTAATGAGTAATCAGTGGTTACATCAACCAACATGACAGTTCCTACAATATCAAGTATGTCACTTGTTGCTGGAGCTACGCCACCTGCAACTGTTGCTGATCTAACAGCGTTATGTCCAAGAACTAATGTTCCTACAGTTAATACTGCTGCTGGTCCATAAGTTTGGAACCAACCATAAGCATTAGCAGCCATATCTACAATAGGACAACCCATTACCGCACCTGTTTCTGCTGCTGGTGCAACTACAACGCCAGACCAAGGATCTTTAATTAAAGAAACTTTAGATGAAGTTGTTATTGCTGTAGCTAACGCATCGTGACAGGTTATTACAACTGAAGGATCAGCTGAATGGTCATGTGCTGGATTAGAAGCAATTTTTAAACATTGTCCTTCGCCTGTTACATCATTAACATAAAGATAACCACCTGCATACTCGTTTAAAGTAAGATCAGTTCCTGCTGTTTCAACAGAAATAGCATATTCACCAATTGCAACTCCTGCTGTGGGTGCTAAATCTTGGTGATCGGCTTTTGTTGCAACATAAGTTTGAACAAGTTTACCTGCTGTTAATGCTACACCACCTGCTAAACCATATCTAAATACTCTGTCGCCATAGTATAAAACTGAACCTAAAGGAATATCATTCCCTAAAGGGTCTGTTATAGAAGTAGTACCACTTGTATAAGGGTTAATAACATGATCTGGGTTAGAACCTTTACCAAAAATAACATCAGTAGGTGCAAACCCTAATACTGAGCTGGATCCAGTTGTACCGCCTAAAGCGTATACACCACCTTCTCTAGTTCCGTAAGTAGTTTCTACTCCTGTGGTGCTGTTTGTTCTGTAAGTATTGTATCCGTTTTGTGAGCGGACGATACCGCTAAATGAAGTTTTTGCCATAATTAAGTCTCCTTAATAAATCTATCATCTTGGCTTGTCTGCTAGGTCAGTAGATAGATTAAAATATAAATACCCTAGTTCTATTATTCGATTCTATATAAAAAAAGGGGAGAAGTAAACTCCTCCCCGATTTTTTTATTTATGCTCCTGGGGAACCGTAAATACCACGCCAGTCGCTAAAGCCGAAGCTGTAACGTTCACGTGCCTTGTATCTAACATTTCCACTTTCAAAATCACCTTCCATACCACTAGAAACAGGGGTACGAACAAAATGTTTAAGACCGTTTGGAACGTCAGTTGTCAGGAACCATGCATCTGAATCAGTCAGATAATGATTAACTGAATATCCGCCTGAGACCATTCCCATATTGCGAAGAGCGTTAATATCATTGTCTGCTGTGTTCACTCTGCCTGGAGTATTAAGCAACCTGTCCGCAATAAATTGCAAAGCAGAAGGAATTATTAATTTCTTTGCTTGTGCATTTATCTTAAGTGATCTTTCATCTTTAAACGCTGCAATATCAATCATTGCTTGTTCTAATGAAGTTTCATTAAGATCTGCTGCGGTACTTGGTTCGTTCGCTAAATCACCAGCAGTTAATGTGGGGTGATCGGTAGCCAAAAGTGCTTTACCGTCACCACCAGCATATTGTGATGCTGTGAATCCGTTATTTAAAACGTTCGCAGCTTTCACTTGCTTGGTTTGATGCATCGAACGTGCCAATGCACGAGTATATCGTGCCGACAGCGAATCATACAGGTTATCTTCCATTGCTTCTTCTGTTAAAGAAAACGCTAATGCAATAGTTTCGTGTGTATACCTTGCCGTGAATGTTTCTTGGGCATAGTCATACACTACTGCGGAGCCTTCTCCTTTAACTGGGGCTTCCCCAAATCCTGAAAGCATCACTTCTTCCTCAAACGCTCTGTCCGAAGACTCGGTGTCGAAGATTTCTGCGTGCTCATCTGGATATTGGTCGTACTCCAGTCCAAAAAGAGCATTAAGACCAGGAACTAACTCTTTGACGAGTTGTGCTCTATTTATAGCCATAATTATTTACCTCTGTTAAACTGCGAATACGCTAGTTGGGAAAGTGAAAAAGCCACGAGCATACGCTGCAATCGAGTTACTAGGGGTTAGTTTATAACCTATATGTAACGCAATTCCAGAGGAAGTTGTTGCTGTTACTCCTTCTTTTGAACGACCAGAATTAGTATCACCAGCTGTTGTGCTTAGTGTGTACTTACTGCCTATGAAACTTACTGCAGGAGTTCCCGCTGTAAATTGTGCCTCATAGACAATTCCTGGATCGCTATAAACAAGAGCTTCGGCATCAGCTCCACCTAAAGTTGCAGTACTGCCAGTCCAAACTTTTGAAAAAGTTGGATTACCAGAACTATCACTGTAATACACGCCATAAAATACCCCACACGGAGTACCAGTCGCCGTACCTTGAATCACATAACCGCTAGACAAGTTTACAACATCTCCCGAAAAGATAGATGCTGAAGTTTCACTTGCGATTCTCATTCTTGCAGGACGAATAGTACCACCATACATGTGATATGCTGGCGTAAATCCGTCAGGATCGTTTGTATTTGCCATTTATTTCACCTTTATATTAAAGTGTTAATATTCAAGATCAAGCATTCTTATTTTCCTTACTTCCAAACGTCGTACGACTAGATCGTTGAGGTTTGTCTATAGGCATCAAAGGATTACTTTCTCTCATTAATTGAGAATCTACTGCTTCCATAGTAGCTTCATTTACATTATTGTAATGAGCTTCTCTTTCTGCAACAGTTTCCTCAGGTATCTTGGCTAAAACTAACCCACCTACTCCAATAATACCAGCGTGTCTTCCATCCTCAATAGTAGGAGCTTCAAAATCTGGATGATCTGATGCTTTTACTGGCTCAAAGCCTTCACGAATACGTTTTGACATATTTGATCTGTCTTCTTGGTTGAGGATACTTTCACGAATCCATCTGTATTTATAACCAGCTGGTGCTTTTGGCGCATCTAAACTGGAAGGGGGTTGCCAAGGTTTTCTGCGAGTTTGAGTTTCTCGTGACTCTGCAGACCGTGAGTTACGGTCAGGGGTGACTTCTGTTTTAATTTCTTCTGTCATTTTATACTCCGATTATTGAACATGCTTAGCATATTCAGTAAGAGGCACTCCTAGTTTTTTCGCTATTGCTACTTGACTAGATGTGAGTTTTACTTTTTTAGGTTTATTAATAGTGGTTGCGCCAACGCTACCACCTGCTACAGCTTGAACAGGCTTATTTGCTTGTTCAAACCTATGCGGGAAAGCTTCTTTTAGACTATTATCTAACTTTTCATAGTATTCATCTGAAGTAGCATCCATTCCTTGGTCTTCAGTTAATTGTCTATGAAAAGCAAAAGCAGAAGAAGTCATCGCAATATCTTCTCCGAACCAATTATTGCGTCTTGCCCACTCTTCCGCTTTTGGATCTGTTTTAGGCGGAGGAGCAATTTGCTGTGGTTGTTGGAGACTTCTTGCTTCAAAGTCTACTCGTTCTTCTTCTTGTTCTTTTTTAAGTCTGTTTAAACTTTCCGATTCTACAGATAGTTTAGCTAAAGCTTCTTGTGCTTCAATTATCTTATCTGTATCTTGTTCTTCGTGTGCTTGTTTTAATTGTGATTTTGTTGTGTCTAATTGTGTGTTTACTCTTGAGTTGTATTCGCTAAATAAATTTTGATCTACTTTTGTTAATTTTGTTTTTGTGTCGTTTAATTCGTTTTTTACACCTTCTGCGTATTTTAATGCTGCCTGTTCGCGTCTTTCGGCTTCACGCATTTTATACGTTAGTTTATCTATACGTTTTTTAACAGAGTCACTGTATTCTGCAACTTCTTGATCGTGATCTTCAGAAACTTCGTTCTGTTCTTCAACAATCTCTACCGCAGGTTCTTCTACAGATTCTTCTTTTTTCGTACCAGTTTCCTCAGCACCAAGTATTATTTCAACTTCTTGCTCTTCTTCTTCTACGTTTTCTGCAACGTCTTGCATGGGTTTTGCCATGTTCATATTCCTCGATGATAGCGTGAAACTTTGCAAAAGTAAATCATCCTGCTAAAATATCTTCAGGGTTGTTAATTACTGCTAAAATTTCATCGTCGTTTAATAACCGCAAGTTTCCTCCTTCAATCTGAATTCGGGCACCTGCGTACCTGCCAAAAATCACCCAATCCCCTTCGCTGCACCAAGCACCTTCTGGGTATTTATGGGGATCTTTGTATGCATCTGGTCCAAGTCGCACTACATAGCCAACAACTGTTGAAAGTTGTTCTTTATCTACTGTTTCTTTCGCCAAATGAATTCCTCCTTTCGTCACCTGTCCTGGTGTGAAAGGTAATAATAATATTCTGTATCCTGTGGGGTTGGGAAGTTTTTCTTGCAGAGATTCATCTTCTTGTAATCTTTCTGCTGTAAATGCTTCTTCTTTTTCTACAGGTTCTGCTTTGCTGAAGTTCTCCACAAAATTAGGAACTTCTTTTGTTGGTGTATTTTCCGAACCAAATTTAGATATTGTCTTCATCTTCTATTTTCATCCTTCTATGCAGGTCTAATATTTCTTGTTCGGCAAACTCTAGACCTGAGTGTTCACCTACTAATCTTTGATAATGGGCATAATCACTAGCCCCCCCACTCGCAAGTATCCCTGATATTTCAGATTTACGTTTGCGATATTGTTTGAGTAGAAACTCAGTTGTTTCTAACCAATCCAATTACTTCTTTCCTTTCTTTTTAGCTTTGCCGTCATAGATTGCTTTATCTCCTGGACGAATAAATTTATCTGGGTCTCCCCTGTAGATATCTCTTCTTGCTGTAAATCCTGGCATCTTCTTCTCCTACTTTAGTTAATAATACTTAGTTGTTTTTCTACGGTCATCCATCACTTCTCCGCATGCTCTAGCAATACCAGATTTTACTGGTCCACCTTCATTCATACGTTTAGTTTTTCCGCCAGCCATATTGATTGCGATAGCCACTGCTTGTTTTTGTGGGTAGCCCTCACCTTTCAATTTCTTTATCTTATTGGAAACTCTTCCGCCTTTATTCATTTTAGCAGTCTTAGCAGAATCTTTAAAATCTTTAGCTGAAGGTGCTCCTTTATCTCCAGGAGACCTCATCTTTTCTCCAGATCCTGCTTTTATGCGTTCACGTTTTGCGTGAATATTTGCGTATAGTCCTCGTTTAGCCATTATTTCTTTTTGACTTTCCCACCGTGCATGTAGCCTCTGACTTGACCGTCGACACCTTGCATCATTTTAGCTCTGGCATCTTCAGTGACAGGTCCACCTAAGTTATAACCTTTTACCATACCACCCATATTCATTTTTTTGGCGATAGGTGAAAATTGTTTTTTCATTCCTGGCATTACGTTCTCCCGTATTCGACAAACTTCAAGCCTTTTTTGGCTGCTCCGCCACCTTTAGCTTTTCTAGTTATCTTTTTAATTTTAGTACCGTCTACTGATTTTATAGGGTTCTTTTGAATCCCTGGATATCCCATTTTACTTGGCATAGTTATTCTCCTCTACTTTTAGTATCTGCTTCTCGTACTTGTTTAAGCGTATCCGCAAACGTACGATCAGCTTCTTGTTGTGCTTGTATTAATGTCTTCTCTCTATCTGCTGCGATTTTCATTTCGGCAATCGCTTCATTAGAAAGAATCTTCTCTGCATCAAGTTGTGCTTGTGTTGCATCTTTTTGTGCACGCTGAGCAATTTCTTCTTTTTGAACTTCAATCACTGGATCTATTCGTTGTAGTTCAACAGCTTCTTGTACAGCTTTCGCTCTACCTGTTACCTCAGCAGTAGCTTGTGCAGAAGCAAACGCAATTTGATTCATTATTTCTGGGGTCATTTGCTCGAGTGGAGGTAACGGTTGTCCCATCGACTGTTCAATTTGCTGTTTGTAAAGCATTGCTTGATGTTCTTGTATGTTAGCACTAATTGCCTGTGCTGCTCTTGGATTTTCTTGCAACATTGGGTTTTGTAAAAATGCTCCGTGTGCCGCAATATAAGATTCATGATCTTCCCATTCAAAAGCCTGTATCGGCTGACCTAACATGGCAGCTTGCTCTTCACTAATTGGGTCTCTAGGTGGAACAGGTTGATCTTGATTAAATAAAGCGTCTACATTTTTAATTTCTAGGGCATCGTACATTCTACGGTATGCCTCAGGTAAATTATGTATTTCTGGTGCAGCTTGTGCCATTTGAAGCATTTGTTGTGCTATTAACACACGTTGCGCCATTGAAAATATATTTGGGTCGCTAACAGGAATGACATCTACTCTTTCGTCAAAATCTTGTGCCATCACAAAAGACTGCCCACCTGAACTAGCGTAAGGGTATTGCGGAGGAAGATATTTTGCGTATAAAGTACCTAATAGCCTAAATTCTTTCTTTTGTGCAAAATGTAACCGTTTATGAATAGCACTCATTACTTTGGTGCCACGTTCCAACATAGCTACAGTAGTCCCGACTGGTACTTCTTGATTACCTAAATCTCCCATCTGCATATCTGTGATAGAAGCAAATCTTCTACCACTATCCACTAAAACTCCAAGCAACTGTGCTAAAACAGTAGAAGGTTCTTTATAAGGTAACGGCATTACTGCATCACGCAAAGTAGAACCAGCTACATCTACGTCTCTAAATTCTCCAGGTTGAAGTGGATCGTTTTCACCTTGAATACGCATTCCTCTGGCTTTAAACCCAGCAGGTAAATTAGATAAAGTGCCTGCGTCAATAAGCTGTCTTAAAATAGCAGTCACTGATTTAGTGATACCACCAATCATGTGAATAAGCCCAAAACCATAAAACCCTAATCCTGGCAAAAACTTGTACTGTACAAAATAATCAACCTTTTTATATAAAGGGTCGCCTTCTTCCCAGTTTCTGCGGATAGATAATATTTTATTAGTGTCTTTACAAATAGTCACTATATAAGGGCACGCAAATCCATGGTCTTCTATTTCTGCTATAGTTAGGTCAACATGCATTTCTAATAAAGTATAAAGTTCATTATTTTCTGCGTAACTGGAAGTCACCCCTTCTATTCTATCAATCGTTTCTTTTACTTGATTATCTTCTTGTGTGGTTGCTCCTGTCATTTCCATTTCAGCATACATACCGTTCAGCTGCATTTTGCGTAAGTCATTTTCCGTCATGGTCATGACGTGAGTGTATCGTGGTGAGTTCGACAAGTCGGTGGTGGCATAACTCACCACGAAATCCTCTGCTTTAACAAATTGACTGACAGCTCTGTCGAGCATTGTGTCAAAGTAAACTTTTTTAAAGGCGGAACCAGACAACGGTAAATAAAATAATAATGAATCCATTTCTGGATCATATTCTTCCATCACGTTCGTGATTTGATAATTCATGAATTCTTTCACACGCTGGGCTTGTTGTGTGACTTCTGAACCATCGTCCCCGACAATAGAAACACTGACTGGTCCACCAGCTGGTAATAATTCTTTATAGGCTTGACTTTGAAATTGTGTAACCGCTTCACTTAATAAAGGGTGGTTTACTCCACTCGCTCCTTCAAACGGTTGCGTGCGTTCTTCTTGTTTTATCCCCAATAAATCAAGTCCTTTTGCGAAAGCGGTGTACCATTCAGAACGTGAATCTTTATCTTCTTCGTAGTAACCTGTTAATTCACTGGCTAATTTACCCAGTGCGCCATCTTCTAAAAATTCTGCTAGATTGTCTTGAAAATTTGTTTGAGGTGTTTCTGCTTCGGGCATGAAATCAACAACCGCTGAGCCGTCGTCTTCCATTTCTATCTCTATGTCTTCTTCTGGGAAAGGGGGAACTTCGTCTATATCCCCTAAAGCTAAAGTAACACCTTTTTCAATTGCCATATTGGTAACTCACTTTATATTAAGTATTATTAATAGTAAACCATTTTCCGTTCACGGAAACTATCGTATTCATCTTCGTAATCGGAAGCTAACTGTACAAAACCGCCTTGTCGAAATCGCAAAATCGCCTGACTCATACTGTCCACTAAATCATCATGGTCTCCTGCGGGGAAAGACACGCATTCTTCCACCATTTCATCTGCCCATGGTTGGTCGGGTTTCCAAACCATTCCACTTTCAAACAACGGTGTACAAGAATTCACTCTTGCTATTTTATCTGAACCTTTGCTGGGAGTAAAGTTTTGTACAGGAATTCCAATTCTACGTAATTCTTGGGTTAACGGAGTCCCACTGCCCTTAGACTCAATGATCACAGTATCTGGTTCCCAGTGCTCGTAAAGTTCTAGGGCTTTACGTTTTAATTCTGGGAACTCGAGTCTTTCTTTGACTGAATCCAATAAAATTAAATGCGCAACATCGCCGTTATACATTTCTTCACCTATTCTGCCTTCGGGGTAAAATACTCCCCACGTGGTGATTGCTGAATAGTCACTGGTTTGCGTTTTTAAAAATGCCGTATCATAGCTTTGAATTAAATACTCACAGGTAGGAGGAGTACTTTTTTCCCACGTCTTCCACCATTCCCTTTTAATAAGTGCTCCTTCTTCGGACGTAGGTTTCTGCATGTATTGAGCGTACCATTTTGGACCTTTGCCCAATGCAGCTTGGACGCCTTCTAATTCATCCAGTGACCAATATTCTGGCCAGACAGGATCACCACTGGGCAAAATCGCAGGGAGTTCGATAACTTCCCACTGATCATTTTTTAAACCTTTCCCCATGTCCCGTACTAAACGACCTGTTAAATCACGCACTGACCAACGTGTCATTACTATGACAATAGCTCCTCCAGGTTGCAACCTTTGACGAGGTCCAGAAGTGTACCATTCATACGCTTCATCCAATGCTGTTTTTGACATGGCATCTTGTTCTGAGTGTGGGTCATCAATAATGAATAGATCCGCACCACGACCAGCAATCGCACCGCCTACACCTGCCGCATAATATTCCCCTTGAATTTTAGTATTTTTCTTAGATCGTGTTTCCCATTTGCCTGCTGCTTGTGAGTCTGGGTGTAAAGAAACATCTGGAAATATCGCTTGATAACTGGACGTGCCAAATAGATCTCTTACTTTACGTCCGAATTTGACCGCCAAATCTGCCGTGTGCGTGGCTTGAATAATTTTTAATCCAGGTCTTTTCCCAACTAGCCATGCTGGGAACATGTGACTTGCGAATTCTGACTTGGTGTGTCTAGGAGGCATGTTGATAATCAACCGTTTTAATCGACCATCGGCAATGCGTTCAAAAGCATTTGCCATAATACGGTGATGACTGCCTTCTATGAACTGTGGCCATTGGGATTTTACAAAGTCTAAGAAACTCTGTTCGCACTTTTCTACTTGATTGAGTTCTTTAAGCTTTTCTGTGAGCTCTAAGTACTCTTGAAGTATTTCTTCTGGGAGCTGATCCCACAATTCTTTATCTATTTCCAAAATAATTTTGCAGCAATTTTTTTCAATGATAACCTTTAAACCATGGACTTGTAAAGCTATTTCCAAAATCCATGGAATATTTATCTGAGGAACTCAGGCGGATACGTGCCTACACGGGAGCGTAAAAAAGGGGGGGTGGGGTACTTATATAACGGTTTAACTAATAGGTACTACTTTATTACTACTTTTATACCTTTATTTAATAGCTATATAACTACGCTTATAAAAAGCCCTTTACTTTTACTTTAATAAGCGTATAGTAAAGGGGTAAGTAAGTAGTTAGTTATATTAATTACTTACTTAGGTTCCCACATAATGTGGGGTGTGTTAAATGAAATAGGAAAATGCTATGTCTAAGAAGACAGCTAAAGTAGAAGCCCAACTCAATAGAGTTGACGCTTTAAAAATCCTACGAGATGCTATCGGTAACGATGTTGGCGCAGAGAAGGCACTTGATGTGTTTACTCGAGTTAATACTAAAACCGCTAACACTAGAGGCTTCAAAGCTGATCACGTACTTGTGCGTACAGCTAAAAGCCCTAATGCTGGTTATATAGCTACTCGTGTGGAGCTTGCTGACGGGATGACTGTTGCAGATGCTATGAAAACCGTACCTAACGGTCATCATGGTTCTTACCGCTATGTTGATATCAACTATGATATCAAATGTGGTTATCTGCAAGATCCTAGAAGCTAAGAAATAGAGTCAGGTTCTCCTGATTGATTCTGTGAAATTCGGAAGGATCGCCCCTGCGCAGCAAACAGGATTCAGTCTACCGCCCATTCTAGAATGTATATAGTTATAGGGCTATAGGCAATAGGCATTGTTCTATTGTACCTTCTTTTTGTCTTTTTGGCAAGTGGCAAGAAGCTTAATTGTAGATAGTGGCAAGTCTTTTATTCAGTAGTAAATAACCCTTTACTTTCACAAATTGGCTAGTATAATGGTAGTTAAGTAAAGGAGTTAACTTTACTTGGGTTCCTAGTCCTGGCTGCTGGGGTGTGTTAAACTATTAATATAGGAATTATGCTATGAATAATCAAAAAGTTAATAAAGCTAAAGAAACTACTAAAGTAGTTAGTCCTGAAGATGCTAGAGCTCAACTCGGAGTCGCCGTTGCTGGTGACCCTGCGTTAGCTTCCGCATTGGAAGTTCTTGTAGCTCAAGCTACTCGTAAATCAAGGAGTAAAGGTTCCCAGTTTCAGACTCAAATGTCTGAATATATGGACTCAACTCTTGCGATAAACGAGTCACGCTTAGTTAAAGCTCAAGCGAGAAAACACCACGAACGTGCGGAGTTTGCCGATGGTAAAACCTTACGGGAATGTGTTGACTCAACTTACTTTGACTGGGCTGATTTGAAGTATGATCTTGTCACCTGTCGCTATCTAGTGATTGTTGACGGTCCAGACTTCGAAGCTTAGAGTCTAGAGTGCGGAGGTTGTAGAACCTCCGCTTCTCGCCCTAGATTGGTTCTGTAAAATAGTCTACCAAGGGAGAAGTTGTGTCTAGTCGTCGAGCCTCTCTGATTCACCCTCAAGCAATGTTCCTTCTGGCAATATTCCTCCCGTTGCGTGATATAGTTGCTGCATTCTGGCAAGAATCTCATCCTTATTCATGGTGTCTACCTTGTTGACTGTGAGCTCCGACCTGTTAATGTACAATCCAGCAGCTTTACCACGAGAGACTTCTGCTGTTACCGCAGCAGACCAAGCACCATTCCGCATTGCGCCATCTCTTATGTCCTTCAAATCTGTTAGATGCACACCAAGCGTCAAGCCAGATTTGAGGGCTCCTATTTCTTGAAGAGCGGTTATACGGTCTAAGACTCTGGGGTTATTTTTACTGGCAAGCATAGTACCAGCTCTTGTTGCGTTCTTTTCTGAGTAACCTGCTGACTTGGCAGCCTCGGTTTTGTTCATACCCTTAGCAACATTCTGGGCAAACTTCTCTTGTTGAGGGGTGAGGGTTCCTGATCCTTTCGTTCTCGACATCTGTACCTTTATCCTGTTCCCCTTGTCTAACAAGGAAAACCTAGTTAATACCAGATATCTATTATATAAGTACCACTGTTCTAAAGTAAAGCTTCTAAAATACTACACACGTCATCAATGTGTAAAATTACCAATTCATTACTTAGTTATTATCATGAAAATACCAATACTCAGTCAATAGTCTCTACTCAATAGTACCTTAAATCGAGTGGTTACAAGTTACAGGTCAATAAGCTATTGAGCTATTGGCTATATTGATGGTTTTTTGTGTTTTTATTTTTTCTTTTGTGCAACTCCATATACCAATAGCCCATTCTCATTTACTTATGTATGAGTATTCGCGACTTCACAGGTAAGTAGTCACTAACTTAATATTGGCCAACCTCTGAATTGAGTAAGTAAGTAAGTACTTACTTACTTTGTAAAGGGGTTACAGTCCCTTTACTTACTCAGTTGTTTATTCACCATTACAGTAAATATGATCTTCATCCTCAGGGAACTTACTAAGTAGTTCTTCATCGGTGTACTTATCAACACACATAAGACAAAGAGGAATATTAAGGTGAGTTTGAGTTTGAAGATTCCTTTCATCTTCCACCCTCCCGCAAAGTTGGCATTGATTATTCATACATTTCTCCCTACAAAGAACCCCCCATCAATCAGACTACCAATAAACCCATCATCAACAGTAAGGTAGTTAAGCCCTAACCGATGAGATATAAAATCTACAGCCTCAACCAGCCCACCGTTAGTTGGATCAATCTGTTCAGTGACCGTAAAACCAGCACACGTTTGATAATACTCATGATCCATAAGTAACCAAACTACGCCATCTTCCCACAGTTTATAGTCTTCACCCAGTAGAATAGTAGCCACTTCGGGACTTAATAGCTTACGCTGTTCAGGAGATAATTCTAGGACTATACTAGCCCCAGTTTCTTCCCCCCAACTAGCACAGACCATAGGTATATTACCACTAAAGTGTTCAGGGATATTTTTATCTTGACTTTGATATTCTATTAAACCGTTTTCGGTAACTAGGTCTTCCGCACTTAGGTTATAGTATTCAAGACGATGAAACATATTATGATTTTCCCGTACTACTTTAACCACTGGTTGAACATATTCAACATATCTTTCTAGATTATTCATACATTTTCCTTTTTTATTTCGCTAAAAAATCTTAGCTTATAGTTATTATACTAGCCACTAAGTGAGTCTAAAGCCAGTTGTTTATATTTTGTTAAGTTCGTAGTCTCTGACGTGAGAGTATTTAGTCACCCATGTACGAGAACCAGTTTCTTTGTAATGAAATCTTTCGCCTGTTCCAAAATCTTCGAGTATTGCTCCGTCAAATGATTCCCACCCCTGTAACACGGGGTCGCTTGTTAATTCTTCAACAGGTATGCGGTCGCC
>VTLG01014645.1_pt1 | contig 34148 bp, 61 predicted proteins | sample 4694571 | NCBI WGS metagenome assembly VTLG01 (sample SAMN12604809, study PRJNA352737) | marine metagenome | biome: ENVO:00000447; feature: ENVO:00000209|ENVO:00000569|ENVO:01000036; material: ENVO:00002151; isolation source: viral sequences binned using virsorter ...
TCATAGAGAAAACAAGAAGAAGGCAACTTCCGAAGCTTCGGGCGATAAAGAAGCATATACAAAATTCTTCAATGCTGCTCTTAAAAAGTTTGGTGTAAGTTCCCCGGCAGAACTAAAGGGTGACAAGGAAAAAGAATTTTATAATTATATAGACAAGAATTGGAAGGCTGACCATGAAGAAGAAGTTGAAGAAGGACTAGAAGATTCTTCTAATGCCGCAAACTCTCAGCATCTTTGTGCAAAGAATGTTGTGCACGAAGAGTGGGGCAGTGGTGAGTGTATTCCTACAATGCACGCTGAACCTGATGAGGAAGGAAACATTGTATGGTATGATGTGATGTTCGAGCATGGTCTTGAAAGAGGTGTTGTCATTAATGAACTCAAAGTAACACGTTCTGAAGCACATGAGAATCACAATAAGAAAAATGGTAAGATGCTAAAAGCAAAGAAACAATATGCAGAGTCTTATGAAATGGGTACTGATGAATATCGTAAGCATACTCAAGAAGTCACTCCCGGTCAAGATATTACTGATTATCAGAACTTTAAAGTTAACAGCATGAAAGAAGCACTGGCCAAGGTATGGGGTTTGGATGAATGGATTTCACAAGGTGGTTCTCGTAAAAGGGTCTCTGAAGGTGATAAACGAAGAAAAGAGAATACAATTAAGAATGGTAAATCCCTTAAAGAAAAGGGAGGCAAAACTGCTACTGGTGAAAAGAGTGATGAAATCGATCTGAATCCAGAAATTGGAGAGAAGAAGGAAAGGTGATAGCACTTACACAGTTATTGGAAGTCTCCAAAGAAGACTTGCCAACAATCTATTGCGATTTGGATATGGTTCTCGTAAATCTTATAAAGGGAGCCGATGCAGCGGTTGGTGGTTCTTTTGCGAATACGCCTAAGGATGAGAGATGGAACAAGGTCAATCAAGTCAAAGGATTTTGGGCAAATCTGGAATGGATGCCAGGCGCAAAACGTCTGTATCAGTTTATTGCTAGATACGATGCACATGTATTGTCTGCATATACTAATAGAGACCCGACTTCTAGAGTCGGTAAAATGAAATGGTTGAATAGAAATACTGATTTCAAAAGATCCAATATTAATTTAGTATTGAGGTCACAGAAACAGAAGTTTGCAACGACAGACGAAAAACCAAATGTACTTATAGACGATTATAAGAAGAATATACGTGAATGGGAATCACAGGGTGGAATAGGAATACTTCATACTAATGTAGTAAAAACTATATCTAATCTAAAACATCTAGGATTTAAATAACATAAATAGAGGAAATAGAATTATATTCTTGCAAGAATAGGGGAGAAAAACAATGAGTTTATGGGGATCAAGTACGACGGCTGAAAGTCGTCCCAAGTTCCTACCGGTAGATTCGAATGCACAAGGATCTGGTGGTTCAAGACAAGATGTTATTGCAGTTGCAGGTGGATGGGCCCTCTCGCCTGGCCACGGAAATTCCGGCAATGACAATGCAGATGCACAACCTGAAATATTGGTGTGCATTCGTAATCTAGCAGAAGTTTTTGGTTCTGCTACACCGGTATCAATTGGATTTACAGAGGCTGAAGTTGCTGATACAGGAACATTCGATATTATAGTCACATTTGACGAAGCAATCGATGTTACATCTGCTGCTTGGTCTGCTAACCAAACTGTTACCAACAAGGCATACATTTTGTTGTCTCGTTTGGGTGTAACAGATATGGTTGAAGACAGCACAGTTGCTTGTATGTATTACGCTGGTGATGGTACTAACCAAATCACATTTAGAGGAACAGTTCAAACTAACGCTGCAGCTGGATTCCTTGCATTTAACGGTGCTGGTGTAGGTGATTCTGCCGGTGAAGGAAAAAATGGAATCTTCTTTAACGGTACTGCAAACATGGATCAAGAAAATGGTGATTCCATACTTGCAATTCTGTTAGAATCGGGAGCAAGAGATACTCAAGGTGATATGCTTGTTCAAGATACCGCAGCCAACGCTGGTGATGCAATTTTGGCAGAAGCTGTAGACTTTACAATCGCTGGAGTAACAGGAACAGCTGACATTACTGACTTGACAAAGACAGGTGGTGATTCCGCAGTTTATATTGGACTGTTGGAAGATGGTGCAAGTGATGACCAAGGTGAAGATAAGGTCATCATGAACGGTACAGATAGCACTTCAGCTAATGCGAATGATGGGTTTGTTGCAGAAGATTATACTAGTGACATTGTTGTATACACACAAGCAGGAACGTCTACTGGTACAGCTTCTGTATTAAATGGTGTAACTGTTGCTGCATCATAGTATCAACTGTTATAAATAAATATATAATTTGTATAAAGTGAGGTAAATATGATTAGTGAAGAAATGATTTCTGAGAGGAAAGATGCTATTCTCAAAGACATGGATACAGTTAAGAATAGATTAGAGGAACTTGAAAAGGCAAGATTAGAAAACATTGCACTACAGAACGCACTCATGGGTGCACTTCAACAGTGCGATGATTTTCTTAAGAAAATAGATGATGTATCAGGTGATGAAGGATGATGCGTTCATACCTTCAGTAACATTCCCCTAAATGCAATTAAGCATGGGGGTTTAAATAAGGAGATGCCAAAATGGCTGACAAGAAAATTACGGCTTTGACCGATCTATCGACAGGTGTTGCGGGTGCTGACTTGCTTCATGTTGTTGACGATCCGACAGGTACGCCTATCAACAAGAAGGTTTCGGTGACTAACTTCATCAACAACCTTCCTTCTTTCATCGGGTTCTCGAACTCGACAGAAGACGTTTCTGACGGCACGCAGACTGCTCTTTCTGTTTCGACAGCGGTTACACTGCTTCAGACTGCTGGCTCCAATGCCACAACTCTTGCTGACGGCACTATTCAGGGCCAGATCAAGATTCTCGTGAACGACACAGATGGTGGTACGTCTGTATGTACTCCTGCTGACCCGATGGGTTATGCTGACATTAACTTCACGGATGACGGTGACGCCGCTATCCTGTTGTGGTCGGGTACATCTTGGGCCGTTCTAGCTTCCAACAAGGTTGCTACCGATATGGGTCTGGTTGACGTTGCTAACTAATAGTTGGTAGCATCACCAATAGTTTTTTGGGGGGAGGAATCTGCCTCCCCCCATCAAACCTAGAGGACTAAAAAGTGATTAGTGTAAATACCGGAAAAACTATGAAACAAACATTACAAGAGATTGCAGTAAAGGAAGTACCAGAAAAACCTATACCGCAATTTCTAGAAGAACAAATTAGAGATAACCCACCTGTATACATGAGTGATGAAAATCCGTGTACAGATGATGGAGAAGAGAATGAAAAAGTTTAAGACTTTTATATCAGAAGATGGTCCTTCGTATTCTTTTCAAGGTGCTTTGACTGGAACAGGTGAAACGTTAGACAATCAATCTGCGTTTGCAAATCCGTCAGTGCTGAAGAAATTGAATGCGCTTGTCGGTAGCGTAGCAAATGATGACCATATGCTACCAGAAAATGCAATTCAAAGAATTAGACTTCATCTAAGTAAGGTAGGTTTAACTTTTGATGCGGTTCCAGACATTATGGAAGATAGTGGTTCTTTTGAACTTCCATTGAAATTGTTTGGTGGTAGATTCGGTAAGGATGAAAATACTCCTCATGACGAATTCCTAGAAGATGATGGATTAGAGCATCACATTGAGGGAGGGCTCACCCTACATATTGGTTATGAAATGCAAGAAAATAACTCATGTAGGTTGACTGCCAATATCAAGTAGTAATGTATGATAAAATCACGGATGAGAACATTATTATGTTTGCTATCCGGCATTATGACAACCCACATTGTGAAAGTGAAAAAGAATTTCATGATGATATGAAACGGTTTAAGTATGTTAAACGTCTTCTGAGAAAATATCACGAGACAGGAATACTAAAAGAGAGGCTTCTGCTTAATCATATTATCATACTAAACAATTTATTTGGACCGGATGCGTGTGCTACATTATTGTTGTTCAAAACACAAAGACAATATTGGAGTACATTGAAATCATTTTTACTGTTTCTAAATATCATAAGAGAGGATGAATTATTAGATGTGACAGAGGATGTATCGGTCATGCAAACATTAGGAAAACTGTAATGGGAAGAGCGATAGACTTATTTGTCACATACAGATTTATAAAATTGTTAGTCACACCATTCGAAAAGACTGATGCTTTCAAGCTTGGTATCATCGATGAGAATGGTCATCGTATAATACCACCAAAACCCAAAGTTGGTGCTTGGGACAAAAGACCAAAATCCCTTACCACTGTCGAAGAGAAGAATGCTTATACGATTCTTCATAAACTCGTTTTCAACATCAAAAAATTATTTGGAAGAGTGCCGGGTCTTAGGACTAAATTAGGAACCTATGCCGCAGCACTATTTCTTCTTAAAGATACGTTCAAGGAATCTGTTGATGACCTAGACATATTTGAGAAGGAGTTTATGAAATATTTAAAAGAGCAGGGATACGAAATCGATGACAGTATATCTGAACAGGTAATAGGTTTTGGTGAGGTTCTTCCAAAGGGTGAATATACTTTAGTCAACGATATTCTAAGTAAAGAAGAAGAGGAATTGACTGCAAAGAAAGGTGACAAGGTAGAAGTATTTGAAGATGAACCACCTATCGATACTGTTCTTGGTGTAGAGATTTTTCCAGTTGTTCATCTCAACACAAAAGAAGTAATATACGTAATGAAGAAGTGGACTGAAGTTAACGTATTTACGGGAAGCAATGTTTTAGATGAAGACATGCCAAGCAGTGCATCTGGACATGGAAACATTGCTGGATTGGGTGTTGGTCCTCAAGGTGAACCTGGCGTTGACCCTAAGAAGAAAAAGAAACGACATACTCTAATTGACAGAGAAAATAATAGACTCGATGGTCGAACTAAAGCATATCGAGAACACCGTAGAAAGTTAGAATCTGCTCGTCTCAAAAAGCAAGAGCAAAAGAAAAACAGCAAGTTTACTGAGTCTATAACAAATAGAATGAAAACCTTTGGTGTTGAAAAACATTTGGAGAAATCATGAAACTATTCAAAGAATTTATTGAAGACTTAGAACTCGATGAAAGAGAACTCTCTGATAAAGAACTCAAAGATCGTGAGCATAATGTAAAGAGACTGAAAAAGCATTTGAGCAAGTTCAAATCTCGATATGGAAAGGATGGTGAATCCATCATGTATGCGATAGCAACAAGAGATGCCAAACGAGATAAAAAGTATGAAGAAACTGAACTTGGTGAAGGTGATCCATTTGGGGGACCGACTAAAGGAAAACGTAAAGTTGCAACGGTTCGTCATAAAACTTCTGGTAAAGAACTTTCAGTCACGGCAAATTCAGTGAAAAAATATGAGAAGATGGGTTATGAAGTGGTAGACGTTAATAAAGAGTATGTAAACTATCCTTACGGTCCTTTGGACACTATGAGACCTATGGCAGACTTGGGTGACATACCAAATTACTATGGCACTAAATTACATGCTCAAAGAAAAAAGAAGAAACTAAACCTCCCTCCAGTTTAATAACGATTACTTCTAATACTATAAGTTTATACACCTAAATAAATGCAGTGAATAAATTTATGGAGACTAGATATGTTTAAAAAATTATTGACAATATTCATATTGGGTTTGTTTTTGTTCGTGCCATTTAAAAGTGCATGGGGATTGTCAAAACAACAGGTAAAGAAACACAATGAAATGTTGTATACTGTTGTATTGGTGGAAGGCCCAGCTGGTTCAGGGTCAGGTACAGTTATCTTCTCTGATGAATTGACTGTGGATGATGAGAAAGAGTATCACAATTACATTCTAACGAATCATCATGTTATTTCCACGGCCATTAATATAAAGAAAGAATGGGATCCCAATCTAGGAAAAGAAAGAAAGAAGGAGAGTCGGAGACCAGTAGAAGCAACATGGCATATATATAATGACTACTCACATATGATAGGTAGTCGTTCACAGAAGGCAGAAATTGTTGCATACAATGACCGATTAGATTTGGCATTGCTCCGTTTACGAGATAGAGAAAGACCTATAGACGGACCAGTAGCACATATTTTACCAGATGGAGAAAAGATATATCTGTATGATGAGGTCTGGTTAAGTGGAGCAGGATTGGGAGAACCACCGTTTAGTAGTTTCGGACACATCTCTAACCTAGACCGCATTATAGAAGGAGAGCCATATTTTCTCACCACATCACCAATTATTTACGGTGACTCTGGTGGTGCACTCTTTCGTTATTCTGCAAAAAGAGATAAATATGAATTGATTGGTGTGCCTAGCAGAGTACGTATTGTAGGATGGGGTACACCAGTAACACATATGGCAATGTCAATTCCTATTGACACAGTGAGAGATTTTCTTCGAGAAAATTGCTACCATGAAATTCTAGATGAACCTTTGGGAGAGGATTGTTCTTCTATCGGTGAAATAGAATATGACTACGAAGAAGACGATTAATGCTTAAAGTATACATAGGAATTATAGTTTTTGGACTTGTGGGTGGAGTAGTCTATGGTGGTTACTATTACTATAAAGACACACAAGCACGTATACAAATTCTCACAGAGAATAACTCTAAATTAGAGGTAGCTGCACAAACACAAAACCAGACTATAGATACTCTTGTACAAGATGCTCAGAAATACGCAAGTCTAAATAATGAATTACAATCAAGATTAGACAGTGCGAATGATTACAAAAATGAATTGATTGGCAAACTACGTAAACACGACCTTGCGAGATTGAGTCTCCAACAGCCGGGTTTAGTTGAAGAGAAGATAAACAATGGCACACAAAGATTATTTGAAACATTTGAAAATATTACTTCTACCGATACTGATAATACCACTGATAACTAGTTGTTCTTCGTTTCCAAAACCGAGACAACTTGAAATTCAGACAGTAGAAGTCGAGAGGAAGATTCCTTTACAGAATCGTCCTAGACAATTGGATATGCAGGACATTAAATGGTATGTAGTTACTGAAAAAAACTTTGAGGAGTTTAAGAAACGATTTGCAGATGAGAATGGTGAACTAGTAGGATACGTTCTGAGTGTTAGAGACTATGAATCGTTGGCACTAAATATGGCAGATATAAGACGATACATAGAACAGCAAAAAGAAATCATCATTTACTATGAGAAGGCGATAACACCAAAGGAAAAATAGGTGCTATATGAAAACCTTTAGTAAATTTATTTCAGAAGCAAGAGCAAGTAAATACATAGTGAAACAAAATCCTAATGATAAATTATGGTATGCATTGGGGCATGTTGGAAGTAATAAATGGATGCCGGTGTCTGATGGATATAAAGATAAATCTAAAGCAGAGAAATGGGCAAAGTCTCAGTCAAAGGTGGATAAAGCTGCGAAAAAAGAAGTTGGCGGCATATAAAAAGGAAAGATAGATGGGCGAATTTAACGGAAAGATACATGCTGAGTTCAGTCCACCAAGGACTTGGGAACTAGAAAGAACACTGTCGTTTTTTACAAAGGAAATGACAGAATCAGAGATAGATTGTCTTCAGATGGTCGGGGCAAATGTTTCTAATACAGGTAGAGTTAGTGCTGGAAAAGGAATGAAAACTGATTTGGCATCTGTACCTCGTTTGGTGTGGGCAGTTATTGCACCGTGGGATGTTGCTCGTGCAGCAGTAATACACGATCATCTTTATGCGAAATTGCGTATATATTATGACACTAATGTACGAAACTGCAACGTTGAACCAGAAAAGACAAACAACAGAGAACTTTGGAATCGAGCAAGAAGTATTTCTGATAAAGTTTTTTTATTAGGTATGCATTCAGCAGAACCTAAAGTATCTTCCTTTAAAAAGTACTCCGCTTACTGGGCAGTCAGAATATTTGGATCTGGTCCTGCTTCGGCAAAAGAGGGGTAATTCACATAAATGTGGTTCTGGGCGATACAAGCTATAGCCGGTGCTATACTTGGACAAGCAGCAAACAGTTGGTTTGCTGATACCAAATTTGGTATTTGGTTATATAAGAAGGTAGACAATCTCTCTACTTGGACTGCGAAAAAACTAAATATAAAAATCCTTGAAGGTGAAAAACGATGGAGGAAAAGATATCCTAATGTTGCGTTAAAAATGGATGATATGGAACAGAGATTGCAAAATCTTGAGAGGAAATCTAGATAACTTAAACATAAGGAGAAAACTATGTGGTTAACAGATAGACTGAAAGAACGTTCCAGTTGGAATGGTATTATTATTGGTGGTTGTGCATTGGCCGTTATTTGCGGTACTATTCCCCTAGCAACAATGTGTTTGTACGGTGCGGTAGGATGGGGTGTCTATAATCTTTGGATGAAAGAAAGCTAATCATGGGTGAACTGGAAACATCGGTTGAGCTTCTCAAGAAAGAACTACATGACCAAGCAAAAATACATGACCGACTTGATATTGCTATTGAGAAGCTCACCGATGTCTCCAACTCCATTCACCGTATGCTTGCGGTGCATGAAGAAAAACTAACTCGACAGGAAGAAGCAATTCTGTCACAAGAAGAGCAACTAGAGTCTCGTAGACTAGAGTTGTCCCACCAAATACAAGAACTACATTCTAGAATCACTACGAACACCAAAGAGATTATGACTAATGCTTCTGCACAACACGCAGAACAAAATAGAGAGATTCAAAGAATGCGAGATGAACTTATTTCCCGTGTAGGTGTGCTTGAAAAATGGAGACATGTTCTTATCGGTGGTTCTATCGTAGCAGGTTTCCTTTTACATAAATTTATAAATTTCTCTTGACATTCTATGGTGTTGTTTGGTATAATGTATGAATGTCTTATATTGATATAAAATACCTGAACATTATCAGTTACCAGCTCCCTATCTTTAAGAAGAAAGGAGATGCTCTGTGGAACTTTAGATGTCCCTATTGTGGTGACTCACATAAATCTCGTACAAAAGCAAGAGGCTTTGTGTATCGCAAGAAGAACGATCTGTTCTTTAAATGTCACAATTGTGGTGTAGGAGCAACACTAGGTAATCTTGTCAAGCATGTAAACTCAAAAGTTTACGATGACTATATACTAGAACGTTATAGACGAGGGGTTAAAACAAACAACCCTGAACCGGAGTTTAATTTCGATGTCCCAGTTTTCACTAAAGTCAATATTCTCAAAAATCTTAAGTCCTTCTCGGACTTACCCAAAACCCACCCGGCACGAAGACTGGCAGAAAAAAGATGTATACCATTGGACAAACTCACCGATGTCTATCTTTGTTCATCATTTTATAAATTTTCGAACGAACAAATAAAGAATAAATTTTCATCTTTGGATGGTGATCATCCAAGGATGCTGATACCTTTCCGTAATGAAAAGGGAGAAGTGTTTGCTTATCAAGGAAGAGCATTTGGAACAGAACAACCTAAGTACATTACCATCAAGTTAGACGAGAATGCCGATAAGATTTATGGGTTAGATAGAGTAGACATTAGTAAAGAGATTTACGTTGTTGAAGGACCAATAGATAGTATGTTCCTTGATAACTGTATCGCAGTTGGTGATGCAGATTTATCTAAACCTCTGGTCATTAGTGGTGATGCCATAGCAAATGAACAGGTGATTGCTGTATTTGATAATGAACCAAGAAATAGAGAATTGTGTAAACTGATTAAGAAGACAATAAATCTAGGTCGTAGAATTGTTGTATGGCCAAGTAACATGAGACACAAAGATATTAATGACATGATTATGTCAGGTATGACAAAAAAAGAAGTCCAGCAAATTATAAAAGACAATACCTTTAGTTCAGCAGAGGCCCAACTAAGGTTTGCACAATGGAGAAAAACAAATGCCTAACAATTACTTTCCCACATCGTATCAAGAATTCATACATCTTTCTAGATATTCACGATGGTTGCCGGATAAAGGAAGGCGGGAAAAATGGAACGAAACAATTTGTAGGTATTTCGATTTTTTCACAGAACATCTTAAAGAGCACGTCAACTACACTCTCAAGGATGAACTTAGAACAGAGTTAGAAGAAGCAGTGTTGGGCCTCCAAATAATGCCTTCTATGCGTTGCATTATGACTGCTGGTGAAGCACTTAAGAGAGAGAATATTGCGGGGTATAATTGTTCTTATGTCGCAGTTGATCGAGTCCAATCGTTCGATGAGATTCTCTATGTGTTGATGAATGGCACTGGAGTTGGTTTCAGTGTTGAACGTCAATATGTATCTCAATTGCCAGTTGTTGCTGATGATTTTAATATGTCAGACACAACAATAGTCGTAGCAGACAGCAAATTAGGGTGGGCAAAATCACTCAAAGAACTCGTGGGTATGTTATACGTTGGTCAGATTCCACGATGGGATTTGTCAAAAATTCGACCAGCTGGTGCACCTCTCAAAACTTTTGGTGGTCGGGCATCAGGACCGGAACCACTGGAGTCGTTGTTTAAATTTGCGGTCAATCTATTTCAAAACGCATCTGGTCGTAAACTGTCTTCTCTAGAATGTCATGACCTTGTATGTAAGATAGCAGAGATTGTAGTTGTTGGTGGAGTTCGACGTTCTGCCCTAATCAGTTTATCGAACCTATCTGATGACCGTATGCGACACGCAAAGACTGGCCAATGGTGGAACACAGAACCACAGAGAGCACTTGCGAACAACTCTGCTTGTTATACAGAGAAACCAGATATTGGTGTGTTCATGGATGAGTGGAAAGCATTGTATGAGTCCAAGTCTGGTGAACGTGGCATCTTTAATAGAATGTCAGCAGTAACAATGGCATCAAAGAATGGTCGCAGGAATACAGAGGACTATGAGTTTGGAACTAACCCTTGTTCTGAAATCATTTTGCGTAATCGTGAATTTTGTAATCTGTCTGAGGTTGTGGTCAGAGCAAACGACACCAAGTACAGTCTTCTTAACAAGGTAAGACTTGCTTCAATTCTTGGAACCTTTCAATCTACTCTTACGAACTTTAGATATGTCTCTGCTGCATGGAAACGAAACTGTGAAGAGGAGCGTCTGCTTGGTGTGTCTCTTACGGGCATTATGGATAGTAAGATAACAAACGGTAAGGCATCACTCATTTCTCTTCCAGAGGTTTTGCAAGAACTGAAGAGTGTAGCTGTTAATACAAATCTGAAGTACTCAAAGGAATTGGGTGTTAATCAATCAACAGCAGTGACGTGCATTAAACCTTCTGGCACGGTGAGTCAGTTAACTGATTCTGCTTCTGGTATTCATGCTCGGCACAATCCATTTTATGTTCGTACAGTGCGTGGTGATAAGAAAGATCCTCTTACAAGAATGATGATGGATGAAGGATTTCCTGTAGAGGATGATGTGATGAATCCAAGTCACACATCTGTTTTCTCGTTCCCCGTTAAGGTAGACAAGAATGCTGTGTTTCGTACAGACATGAGTGCGATTGAGCAGTTAGAACTCTGGAAGGTCTATCAAGAGAACTGGTGTGAACACAAACCATCCGTTACCATTTCAGTGAAGGAAGACGAATGGCTAGAAGTAGGTGCATGGGTGTACAAGAACTTTGATTACATGAGTGGTGTAAGTTTTCTTCCATTTTCAGAACATACATATAAACAGGCACCTTATCAGGATTGCACAAAAGAAGAGTATGAGATTCTTCTTCAGAAGATGCCAAAGAAGGTAGAATGGGAAAAGTTATCAGAATATGAACAAACGGATACGACGATTGGGGCTCAGGAACTTGCATGTGCTGCTGGATTTTGTGAAATACAATGAAACTTATAGTATGTGATTCTTGTGAAGCAGAGTTTAAAATAAAGCATACTATGGATGAACGTAAATATAGAGTGATGTATTGCCCATTTTGTAGAGGCGATATTGATGACCCAGATTTTGAAGATGAAATAATTGATTGGGAAGAAGATGAATGATTTATAAAATGGAAAACTGTTGCTCTCATAATTATTTACAGATGTTTATGAACTTAATTCCTTCCGTTGATAAGTGGGATAGAGAAAATAATGGGCTAGGTTCCGTAGAAGATTATAATAAAATAGATTTAGTGAAACTTAATATAATGGAGCCGGGTAATGTTAAGCATGAACGTCTATTTGGTATTGCTATGGGATTACTTATTCAAATTTATGATAATGGTGGGTATGGTCATTTCGTTCCAGAGGTTCATTATTGTGGATTGAGTGTCAAAGATAAAAACACACCAATCAACATGCATAACGACCCTTGGCCAGCAAATAAGATTAAGATAGTGGGAATATTAAATCATGATTGGACATATGAAGATGGTGGTGGATTCTTATATGAAGATAAACATTATAGTCTAAAGTCTACAGACTTCATTGTGTTTGATTCCAGAAATCAACATTCGAATGCAGTTGTTTCATCAAACAAGAAACGATTTGCTATTGATTACCTAGTGTCTAAAAAAACTCTAGATGAAAATGAATAATGAAAACAATTGCAATTATTGGTTATGGTGTTGTGGGAAGGGCAACAGAGAGAATCATAAAATCAGATTCTACAAAACTAAACGCAGTAGAAATACATGACCCATTATTAAATATAGAATGTGGCTATCAAAACGCAGATATTGTATTCATTTGCACACCATCAGAAAATGTCGAGGAATATTTAAATAGACTAAAAAAACACAAATATGTCTATGTACGATCAACTATTCCATTTCATCTAGTTAAAGATACAAACTATGCTGTATGGCCTGAATTTCTAACAGAGCGAACTGCTGAGCATGATTCAATGCATCCTAAAGTACAAGTGGTGGGTGGAAATAAAGACCAGTGTGAGTCGCTTACAGAGATCATTTCATCGCCTATTCCATTTAAAGAAACAACAAATGTTTATGCTGCATTGATGAAACTATCAACAAACATCTATTTCATACAAAAGGTCACATTTGCAAACATGCTATACAACATATGTCAATCAAATGGATTAGAATATGATAAACTCAAAGATGTATTAAGCGAAGATGACCGAATGTGGATACATGATCATTTTGATGTACCAGGGACAGATGGCAAACTTGGCTGGGGTGGAAGATGTTTTCCTAAAAACTTGGAAATGATGAAGACATTAGTAAATGGTAATGACACTCATTTAGTACAACTTCTACAGCACTACAACAATGACCAAAGAGAACCACAATATCAAGATTGGAATGAATAATGAAAACGATAATATGTGATATTGATGGAACCATTTTTAAATATACTCCAGATGGTTCTGCACAAATAGTAAGTGGAGATCAACAACTGCTGCCAGGCGTAAGAGAGATATTCAATAGGTGGGAAGCTGTTGGACATAATATCATTTTAATCACTGGACGTAGAGAAAGTCTCCGAAATTTTACAGAAAAAACTTTGATAGATAATGGCATTCCATTTGACCGATTGATTATGGGATGTACAGATAGTGGTAGGGTGTTGATAAACGATCTCAATTTTGAGGGTAAAGTTAAGGCACATGCTGTAAATCTCAAACGTGATAGCGGAATGGAAACTTATGAATGGAGTGAAGTTGGGTTGTGAAAACTCAATCAGCCAAAGCAAAAGGGCGTAGACTCCAACAATGGTTTCGTGATTTACTTATCGAAGAGTTAGAGGTACATCCAGAAGATATAGAGTCTCGTTCTATGGGTGCTGGTGGTGAAGACTTAATTATGGCTCGTGCTGCAAGAGCAAAATTCCCCTATTCAATCGAATGTAAGAACCAAGAGTCTGTTAACGTTTGGAAGTCGTATGACCAAGCAAAGGAAAACTCTGGTAACTATGAACCAATCGTAATTATAAAACGCAATAAGTCAAAACCGTTGGTGTTGATTGACGCCGAACACTTCGTAAATCTACTTAAAAATAAATAGTCTCTCTAGTAACACTTTCCATAAATATATATACTATCGTGTATTAATAGCACATTAGTATGGAGTTGCTTATGGAAGCATTTAAGATAATTGCTGACCTAGGCTTTTCCATCGCAGCTGTAATCGGCGGCGGGTTTTTTATCATATTATTGTTGAAGTACATACTTGAATCAGTTGTCAGTAGGGCTCAAGGATTAAATAGTATGATATCCTCTTTAGACAACCGTGTAAAAACCATTAATAATGAAATCGTGAGATTGGACGCTCTTGTATGCCATGCATTAGGAGTTAAACCCGATACTCGAAGAATATCTGCTGCTGACGGAAAAGAGGATGCTAGGAAAGATTAATGATAAACAATATTGTAGAAATTGTTAATCAGTATGGTGTTCCCATTGTTGTAGCAGTGGGAATGGCATATTTTATATTCTACATTTGGAAGTTTGTTACAATCAACATTCTTCCAAGTTTAAGTCAGGCTAGTGGTACATTGATAGCCTTAATTGATAGAGTAAGAATGTTAGATAATGATATGATTAGATTGGATCAAAAAATACATACTATAATAGAAATACAGAATCAAGGAATTAGTCCATTACGAAATTATATGCAAAAAAGAATAGATGTTCAACAAGACAATAGAATTAAAGAGGAGTTGCAGGAGAAAAGTGAATGAAAGTCAAAACTGCTATGATGCAAATAGCATTAATAATACTGATAGCAAGTCTTTGTTACGTAATTTCTGTAGACTTATATGCAAGTCAATTAGCCCATACATTCAAGTCTCCATCATTTACTGGAAATGGATTTAGTGCACATGTATTAACAATTGAGAATCAAGAGTTTTCTCGTAAGAAGGCAATTACAGAAAAACAAGAATCAGAAGCTCGACAACTAGCAAGAGATGCAGCAAACACCAATCTGTCAAAGTTTTTAAATAACGTAGAATCTAGAATCTACGCACAACTATCCAAACAATTAGTGGATAGCATGTTTGGTGAGGACTCAGCATCTTCAGGCACAGTTACATTCGAAGGTACGACGATAAGTTACATCAAGGACGATGACAATGTAACTCTAACAATACTGGATACAGATGGTAGCGAAACAGTTATTACCGTTCCTATTGGCAATTTTACTTTCTAGTGTAACTGGATGTCAAACGATTCCGATAGAGGAACCTATGATATCCACAGTTGCATTAGTTGACCAATTAGAAACACTTACACCACCAGTACGAAAAGTTACTGTGGCAGTGTATAGTTTTGGTGATTTGACTGGGCAGAGAAAACCCAGTGAAAATCTTGCATTGCTAAGTACTGCTGTAACTCAAGGTGCATCTGTCTGGTTGGTTCAGGCACTAAAGAGAGCTGGTGGTGGAGAGTGGTTTCAAGTAGTAGAAAGACTTGGACTAGATAGTCTGTTAAAAGAAAGACAAATCATACGAAACACAAGAAAGACGTATGATGGAGAAGGTGCAGAGGTACTTAAACCTTTGTTATATGCTGGTGTGTTAATTGATGGCGGGATTGTTGGTTATGATACTAATATGGCCACAGGTGGTTTTGGTGCGAGGTATCTTGGAATAGGTATGCATGATGAGTATCGTCAAGATATGGTTACAGTTGGTATGAGATTAATATCAGTGCAAACAGGTGAAGTTCTGTTAGCGGTGAGTACACAGAAAACAATACTAAGTACAAGAGTTGGAATCAATGTGTTTAAGTTTTTAGATTTAGGAACAAAACTTCTGGAGACTGAATTAGGGTTTACAGAAAATGAGTCCGTAACATATGCAGTTAGAAAGGCCATTGAGGCAGCAGTATTGGAGTTGGTAAATAAAGGTGAAGAAGAAAACTTATGGAAATTTAAAGAGGAGAACGAAATATGAAAGCATTAGGCATAATTGCATTCTTAGCGACCTTTATTATGTGCGGAGTGAGTTATGCTAGCGATGTTTATATTAATCAAAGTGGTGCTGATTTAGATCTAAACATTACTCAAGATGGACAAACAAATAAGGTAGGTAGTTCTACTGAAGATTTTGATTTGGCTGGGGATGATCATACTATAGATATTGATCAACTGGGTAATACTAATACTATTTCTGGTTCAGTTGATGGTGATTCGCAAACATTAACAATTTCTCAAGATGGTGATGGTAATACCTCAACTGTGAATGTTGGAACAAACGCTTCTGCTGATGATAATAGCATTATTCAAGATATTGAGGGGAATAGTAATACAACAACAGTTAATGTTGGTACCAGTGCTGCAAGTGGAGATGCAGACATTGATCTAACTGTAGAAGGTGATAGCAATACTGTAACCATCACTGAAAATAGTACAGCCGCAATGATTGGTGAGGATAAGAAAATCACAAACATTACTTTATCAGGTGGTTCTAGTGATAGCAATACTGTAACATCGACACACGCTGGTGCTGGTGATCATGATACGACGTTATCACACACTGGTTCTGATGGAACGTTCAGCATTAATCAAAGTGGTGCACATGATACTGTTGTCGATCTAACGACGAGTGGGGCTGACGCCAGTGTTACGATTACTGTTACTGATTAGTCTTATATTATCTGCAATACCCGCCTATGCGAGTATTGGAAATGTAGTAGAGCATAAAGGAGTCGCTTCTGTTGAGAGAGAAAAAGAAAATCTCTCTCTTCAGAAGGACTCCGATATCTTCTTTAAGGACAACGTTCGAACAGGAAACGGTAACATAGGAATAAAGTTTGTAGACGATACTAACGTGGCAGTCAGTCCACATAGTTCGTTGGTGATTGATGAGTTTATCTATGACCCAAATTCACAAACAGGGTCTAAGTTAGTTATGAATGTTGCCCTTGGAACTGTGCGATACGCAAGTGGCAACATCGCAAAATTGAATAGGCAGAATGTTGATATAACAACACCAACTGCCAGAATAGGTGTTCTTGGAACATCATTCAGTATGACAGTTGACGAAATAGGAAAGTCTCTTATAATTCTACTGCCCAATGTTGATGGGACAGTAGGTAAGATTGAGGTAGAGAGTGGTGCTGGTAGAGTGATTCTCACACAAGCATTTGAGGCAACTGTGGTTGGTGTTTCAGAAGGAAATCCATCGAAACCTGTTCTTCTTGACCTCACTCTGGATCAGATTAACAATCTATTAATCATAAAACCACCAAAGAAGAAACTGGTGAAGTTAGTTAGAGACTCCAAGAAGTCTATGAATCTGCTGGACATAGATTTGTTAGAATTTACAGACCTAGATGAAAATGAACTTGAGGAGGACCAACTTGCATTTGGGTTGTTAGACATTAATGAATTGGACATTGAGTTGCTGATTAATATTCTTGACAAACTTATCACTGCTCTTGACAAAAAACGAACTGATCATATTGATGGGAGGACATCAGGGTTCAATAAAGAAACAGGAGTGAATACTATTATAGATGGTAACGTAACAGAAATTATTCGATATTCAGGTAACTCGTCAATCTATCTAACATTGAATAATGACTATGGTTACGAAATAGAACTAACACAGGGCGGAATACCTGTACCGGAGTTTTCAACAAATGATGATATTGATAATTACATTACTATTTTTCAGTCTGAGTAGTGTTGCTTATGCTGGTAACAGCGTGTACATCGAACAGATTGGAACTAGTGATGACACCACTATAACCATTGAACAAGATGGGGATGATAACTCTGTCAATCTCTCGATGGACCATGATGACAATACTTTGGACTTCATACAACATGGTAACAACAACGCAATTAGTTGGGTCTCTTACTGGGGTTCTGGTAAGAGCTGGGGTGGTGATTTAGATGGTACGAATAATTCCATAAAGATAGAACAGTACAACACGACAGGTTCAGATTCCAATACAGTCGGTTTTCATATCCCTGGCGACGACAACAATGTACATGTTTGTCAAGGTGCTACTTTTCCAAGTGATTCATCCACATCCTGTTCTGGATCATCTTCTGGTGAATATGGTGGTCATACAATAAACCTAGATATACATGCAAATGGTAACGATTTAAAGATAGGACAACAGACAGGCACAGGTAATGCCGACCACTATGCACAAATATATTATTATGATGGTGATGATAACAGCACCTTTGTTAAGCAAAATGGTAATGGAAACAAAACTGCGAGACTAACCATATACACAGATGGGGGTGAGCAATCTATAATTCAAAAAGATTCTGGTGCACATGAATCTAATGTAACCTTGTCTGGTTCTTATGGTACAGATTTGTCAGTTATACAACAAGGCAGTTCTGCACAATCATACAGTCTGTCTCAAAATTGTCAAACAAATGGGGGCTGCTCTGTTTCAGTGACACAAGGGAATTGATATGAAAAAGTGGATTATATCATTGTCAGTGATTTTGGTGTTGTGTGGAATTCGTTTTGCAGACCCTTGGTTTCTTGATGTGGTTCGACTCAAAGCATTAGACCAACACCAAAGAAACCAGACACAAGAAAGTTTAGACAACCTCGTCACAGTAGAAATCAACAACGAAACTCTTAGAAAGAAAGGACAGTGGCCGTGGGATAGAAAGACCCTATCCAACGAAATCATTCGACTGTATGAATCTGGTGCTGGTATGGTTGTCCTTCCTATACTCTTTGCTCAACCTGATAGGTTTGGTGGAGATGATGTACTAGCAGATGTTCTTAGTCAAACTCCAACCATCATAGGACAGATACCCACTATTCAAGAAGACAACAGTGGTGTCACAAGAGGTGTTGCGACAGTCGGTGAACCGTGGAATGGTTGGGTGTATCGATATCCCGGCGCAATCGGTCCTATACCTTTGTTGGCAGAGAACTCTCATGCTGTGGGTATGATGATCATCGCACCAGAAAAGGATGGTGTGGTTCGACGTATGCCTTTGGTGGTTGCTGTGGGTGATGAGTTGTATCCATCGATGAGTATGGAAATACTGCGAATGGCAGCAGGAGACATTTCGTATCAAATGAAGACAAGTGTGGCGGGTGTTGAGAAACTACGCATACCCAAGTTCAAGATGATTGACACAGACGCACACGGCAACATATGGTTGGACTTCAAATGGAAAACTCCTGTTTACGCATTGCATGATGAACTACCAGACCTGACGGGCAAGATAGTAATTGTGTCAATAACAGCTTCTGGTCTTGACAGTGCAGTGTCCACACCTGTTGGTGTGATCTACTCACACGACTTGATTGGTGCATCTGTTGCAACGATGATGACTGGCAGAAACATCACTCGACCATACTGGACTAACCTTGCAGAATTGGGTGCATCGTTTGGTCTTGCACTCGTACTAATGATTGTTGTGTTGTTGTTGCCTTGGTACTTTGGTGCATCCCTCATGCCAGCAACAATCGTGGGTTTGTTTTATGGAAGCTCACATCTATTCACCAAGCATGACTATCTGGTGGACTGGAGTTATCCTGTACTGACAGTATTCATTGCTTGGTCCATCGCAGCATTTCTAAGATTCATGGAAGAGCATAAGTTAAGAATGCAAATCAAGAAACAGTTTGAGCATTATCTTGCACCAGCAATGGTTAAGAAGTTACAGAAAAATCCTGACTTACTAAAACTGGGTGGCGATACCAGAGAACTTACATTGTTGTTCTGTGACATACGAGGGTTCACACCGATTAGTGAACAGTTCAAAACTAATCCACAAGGACTAACAAAACTCATCAATCGGTTTTTAACTCCCATGACAGATATTATTATGAATAATGGTGGAACAATTGATAAATATATGGGTGACTGTATAATGGCATTTTGGAATGCTCCACTTGACGTTGATGAACAACGTAAGAAGGCAATTAGGTCTTCCCATGAGATGCTAAAACATCTCAAAGAATTAAATGTGGAGCTGAAGGAAGAGAATTCTCTTCCTATAAACGTCGGTATTGGATTAAACACGGGAGATGTGGTCGTGGGCAATATGGGCAGCAATCAAAGATTCGACTATAGTTGCTTAGGAGACGCAGTTAATCTCGCAGCTAGACTCGAAGGACAAAGCAAAGAGTATGGAATGAAAATAATCCTTGGTGAAGAAACTGCCAAGGAAATGGAAGATGAGTTTGTAATTTTAGAGTTAGATAAGATTGCGGTAAAGGGTAAGACAGAGGGTGTTCAGATTTTTACATCTCTGGGAACTCATGAAGAATTGATGAACACTATGAACTATGTCATGGGACAACAACAGCATGAGAAGTTTCTATACTTCTATCGTAATAAGGCATGGAAATTAGCAAGAATGTGGGTAGATGATTTGGAAAATGAATTTGGTGGCATGATGAGTGATTACTATAAAATGATGCGAACCAGAATTAATCAACTACAAAAAGAAGACCTCCCCGATGATTGGGATGGCGTGTATAGAGCAACAACAAAATGATTAAGAATTTTATATTACCGAAAACAGGTGATACGTCATTAGATGAACACTTCAAAAATACACCTTTGTGGTATGACATAGACATGATAAAAATGTATATGTGTGGAATGTTAACTGGTGCTTTGTTAGCCATTCTTATAATATTTACGTTTTAGGATATGGGGGTTTCTAAATAGATGTATGATAGAATCTATTAGTACCACTGACAAACAGCAATATGTTAGAACAGCAAGTTTTTTTCAGAACTGGTTGGCAGAGCATCCTCATGTAGAGGAGGATGATGACTTTCATAGAATTTTTCGTGTTTCTGCAAACACATATCTAAGCATGTACTCACACTTTGTGCAGATGTACGCATACATCGTCAAAACAGATTATATAGAACCTAAAAATAAAACATTACACTGAGACACCATGACTCTAGAATTCAATCACACAATTTCTGATTCAGACTTGATTATAACACCCGAAGCACGAGAACAACTCACGCAACTTTGGAAACAGATTGATGATGACAGTATTGAGGCAATAAGAATTTTTGTTTCTGGTGGTGGTTGTAGTGGTATGACCTATGGAATGACTTTTACTGATCGTCGTACAGATTACGATTTAGTCAAATCAGAAGACTCCTTTAAGATATACATCGATGCCATAGCAATCAACTATCTGCGTGGTGTTGAGATTGCTTATGAAATAAAACCACATGGTGCCACCTTTGTGTTCAACAATGTATTTGCCAGTACTGGTGGCTCCGGCACATGTGGTGGTTGTGGTTCATCGTATGGATAAAAAATGTCTGCTCAATGGATGGTACTTGATTCACAGGGAATTACTTATTATCATGTCACCTATGATGGTAAGTGGAAATGTTCTTGTGAGTCATGGGTAAAACATAATGACAGGTGGTGTAATCATATACATGCAGTGAATGGTTCGAAGATGACCATGAAACAAAGAAAATTAGGTGAAATAATACGACTAGGTAAGGGGTTCCATTGAAATTAATTTACAAATCCCTTATAAATCAAGGACTTAGAACTCCTTATAAATCAACAACTTACAATTAATTTAAAAACTCCTTATGAATCAATGACTTACAACGCAAATTAGACTTGACAAAAGTACCCCAAATGTGTCATGATCTATATGTAGACTGAGAAAAGAGATGGATTATTAATTTAAGAGGATTCTATTTTTTATGAGTATGCGTTTAATGAAGAAAGATACTATTTCTGGTTTGACTTATGGCCATTCAGAAAAAACTCTCTCTGATGCTTTTGATGTTTTGACTAGAAAAAAACATTGGAAAGATCCTATTTCAACGTGGATTCCAGAAATATTGTATAGTGTGTATAACGATGCTTGTAAATTTTACACTGCTACAAGTTTGAGTATTTCCTCTTATCGGTTTACTGCCGATGGCGAAACTCTTGTATTAGTGAAATCTGTTGGTTATCGAAACGGTCCTGCTGGACCATAGGAGATTTGTTATGACTGTTGTAGTAAAAGAAAGTTCTGAAAGCGTGCTATCTGGTTTGTCTAAGATGAAGACTGCCATGATTGAGGACTATACGAAGTTCATGCCTCCAACAAATGAAGTTCGAACGATGATGAACAGAGAGTATGTCGAGGACTTCGAAATCAAGTATGGTAAGAAGTACATCAAGATTATAAATGACGACAGCTGTATGGCATTTGTTGTTGCCGTGGATAATGATGTCAAGTTCCGAAAGGGTGACATTCTGAAGCCTGCTGGATATAATGCTCCTGCTCGAAATGCTGCTCGGGGCAACATCCTTGATGGCAACTATCCCATCAATTGGACTGGACCTCTCTATCTTTGAGATAAATACCATGAAGAAGAAGCAAAAAACCAAGAATCGTTATGCGAAGATTCTTTTTGATCGAGACACTCCTTTTTTGCAAAAGGTTGATCGGAACAAAAAGAAGTACACTCGCAAACAAAAGTACTTGACAGATGACTATGAAATGTGTTAGTATTTACTTTGGATAAATAAAACTATGGATATGTATTTACACACCATTATTGCTGTTGGACTAATGTACTCCACCTATTTGTGGGGGAGGTACCTTACAAAGAACTCTATAATGGAAGAAATAATCGAGCTTATGCTTACGAAACTTGACGAAGAAGGCTACATTATTACCGAGAAAGATGAAGACGGTGATATTAGTCTTGTAAAGGTGAAAGAATGATGAAGAAGACATTACTTGCTGCTGCGACAGCACTTGCATTAGTATCAACTGCAGCGATTGCTGAGACAACAATTGTGACGGTTCCGATCACTAGTGTTACTCCTAACTATATCACATCAGAAGTGAGGACTCCAGTGAACAGCTGTACACAACAGTTGGTTCCTGTAACCCGCAGTGGTCAAGTTATCAACAATGGTGGATTCAATGCCGGTACTTTGATTGGTGGTATCTTTGGTGGAATCCTTGGTAACCAAGTTGGTGGTGGTGATGGTAAGACGATTGCTACTGCTACGGGTGCCGTGCTTGGTGCACATGTGCTTGGTAATCAGAATCATAATACTACAACCACCACACAATACGAAAACAGGACAGTGTGCACAACATCCTATCGGATTGACCATAAGCAACACATCAGTGGTTATGTGGTCACTTATAATTTTGATGGTCGAAGTTATAACACGGTTATGACCTTTGCTCCGAGAGGTGACACTCTTAATTTGAGAGTGAACAAGTCACACACAATTACTAACTAGTGAGAAACATCTTTACACAACACCCTAAAGAAGTCGGTGAGACATATTTAGAACATGGTTATCATTCCATGAAATATGCTCTCACCTTTTTGTGTTTATCTCTAGTTGCAATTATACATGCGGTCTTTCCTTTTTTATTCAAGACAACTGCGAGTGATAAAGTGATGAAAATAGCAGACCATATGAGAGACAGAAATCCATATACTATCTGGCCAGATTGAAGAATACATTATGAGTATGCATTTATTGCCGATTTATTATACGACGAACAATTTACGTAAACGTAAGAAGAGTAAGAAGAAAGTAACACTAACACCAAAATTGGATAGAACCAAACTTCAAGGTATTGGTAATTCAATTCCTTCCTATACATCACCCAGAACATTAGATATTCCAAGTAAGAGTGACGGTATCGGTAATGCCTTTAAAAAGGATGACCGTGACAGATTGAGAGTATCAAAGAACTACACCATCGCTCCTGCTTATAACAAGGGTGCGTATCAAGTCATAGGTAAGGACAACATTAAAGACATTGGACGATGAAAATAGAAGTCAGAAACGATAACGTTGAAGGTGCAATCCGAATTCTGAAGAAGAATTTACAGAAAGATGGATTCTACACTGAGTTGAGAAACAGAGAACACTATAGGTCTAGAAGTGAAAAGAGACGACTTGCTAAGGCCGCTCGTCGTAGGCGACACTTACGGACATTGAAGAAGAGAAAAGAAGAACTGAACTATTGAGAGATAAATAATATTATGGCAATCAAGGTAACAACCCAAAACGACGGTTGGACAGAACCTAAAAGAAAACCTCGTAAACCTCGCAAACCGATGAGTGAGGAACAACGTCAGGCAGCAGCAAAACGTCTTGAAAAGGCAAGAGCAGTTCGTGCTGCTAAAAATCCTGATTATGGAAAATCTGGATTGCACCATTCCATACGTGATTTGCCTGATGATCATCCACTAAATCCCAAGACTGTGAAATTGTGGATTAAGACTCAAAAGGGAATGTTAGCAGCAGCACGTCAAGGTGCAAGGACTGGTGTAAAGAGTGCTATAGCAAAACAAATGGAACATGAGGGATACATTCGAGTGATGGAAAGATATCTCAAAGATGGTGTGTGGATTGGTTTATTTTATGGTGAATATCAACAAATCAGAATGACATACACTTGTGTTGTTATGGCTTATGATGAAAAAGGAAATCCAAAAATCGATAAACACACACACTACCCAGAACTAAACAGAGATAGTCATGATAAACAATAATGATGAATCTGTAAACGAGAATGTCATTCAAGGTCCGTGGAAGAAGAATTCAAAGAGGCCAGTCAAGATACCAGAGATAGATATTCTTGAGATGCAAGAAAACGTTCTTTTTTCTGACAATTTAACAGAAGGTGTCATGATACAGATGATTCATACGATTGGAGAGAATGGATTTGCTGTGGATGAACGTTCTTTCTTACGTGATATAGGTTTCATAATTGAAGCAGTGAGAAGTACTTTATATAGAGAGATGGGTATTGCACATCCCATGTCCGATATCATTTCAGCAATAACTAAGGTAAGAGATAGCAACAACACATCCAGTCAGTTTCATTTTTCAATTGACGATGATAAACTCAGAATGATTACAGAGAAATTGAATGAAGAAGAAACAACAGACCCAGAAATTCCATGAAGTATTCAGTCCCACTATATTAGAGATAGACGTTCCCACTAGATTTGTTAATATATTAAATGCGGTTGGCGATGATGTTCTAAGTGACAGTGTAAAAACTGCTAAGTGGGATTGGTCACATAAACTTGTTGGTAAGGTCAGCAAGGAAGTGCAGATTCCTTTGAAAGATAAGGATGATCGTGATTTTCTGTTTGGCATTTTGAGAAACGTGTGTTTAGAGTATTTAAAATTTATAATCAGTAAAAATAGAGCATATGGTTGGTATAGAATGGCTGGTCGTGATGGTGTTCCTACTACAGACAACATTCATTTAACACACAGTTGGATTGTCAGTCAGTATGCTGGAGAGTATAATCCTTGGCACCATCACACTGGTGATTTCTCTGCGGTCTCTTATCTAAAAATTCCTACCGGTATGCAAGCTGAGTGGAGTGAGGAACTTAAAGACCATTATCCGGCAAATGGTTTGATTGAATTTACATATGGTGAAAACCAAGACATGAGAAGTGACACGCTCAAATTCAAACCAGAAGTCGGTAAGATGCTGGTGTTTCCATCATACCTGAAACACTTTGTGTATCCATTTTACTGTGAAGGTGAAAGAAGAAGTATGAGTTTCAATGCTCATATGAAAATGCCAGAGACGAGAATAAAATAATGATATTAGTTGATATGAACCAAATTGGTATTGCAAATGTTATGATGCATTTGAATATGACAAAAGCAAGCACGGTTGATGGTGATATGGTTCGCCATATGATTCTCAATTCGTTGAGAATGTATCGTGAACGATTTCATGATGAGTATGGTGAGATGGTTATCTGTTATGACTCCAAGCATTATTGGAGACGAGACTATTTTCCACAATACAAGATGAATCGCAAGAAGGTTAGAGACGATTCTAGTCATGACTGGGACAACATTTTTGAGTGTCTCAATGCTATCAAAGAGGAACTTACAGAGTTCTTTCCTTATAAGATAGTTGAGGTGTATGGTGCTGAAGCAGATGACATCATTGGTGTGTTGTGTGCACAAAATAAGCAAAGCAAGATTGATCGCTGTGGATTGCATAAAGAGATATTGATACTATCTGGTGATAAAGACTTCATTCAATTACAAAGTAATCCAACTGTGTCCCAGTACAGTCCAATCACCAAGAAAATAATCAATGGTTATGACCCAGATATATATTTACGAGAACATATTTTAAAGGGTGATACGAGTGATGGTATTCCAAATGTTCTGTCGCCCGATAACACATTCACAGATGGTTTACGTCAGAAACCTCTGGGAAAGAAGAAAATGTTAGCACTGGATGGTGAAACTGATGACCCCACATCTCGGTTTATGTCAGATGAGGTGAAAAGAAACCATCAAAGAAATACGAAACTGATTGACTTGAGTGAAGTGCCAGAGAAACTTTCTGATGAAATTATAGTTGCGTTTAATGAAGCACCAGAAGGTGACCGCAGTAAACTATTAAATTACTTCATAGACAAACGATTGAGAAACTTGATGGAAAGCATAGGAGACTTTTAAAATGCCATATACACCACTAATGTCCGAAATCTTGGACAATGTTGCGAAAGCGAAAACTAAAGACCAGAAGGTTAACATCCTACGAGAGCACAACTCTGCTGCTCTTCGCATGGTTATTAAAGCTTCATTTGATCCAAACATAGAATGGGAACTACCAGACGGAGATGTTCCATTTGAAAGAAATGATGTCCCAGAAGGCACTGAACACAACATGCTTGTACATGAGGCAAGAACTTTGTTTCATTTCATCAAGGGTGGTAATCCGAAGTTGACCCAGAACCGACGAGAGAATATGTTCATTCAGATGTTGGAAGGTCTTCATGAAAATGAGGCAGATATTGTTATTGCTGCAAAAGACAAAGCACTTCATCGAAAGTACAAGGGTTTGTCCTCTAACGTAGTCAAAGAAGCATTCAATTGGAATGAAGATTACATGATAGATGAGATTGTCTATCCACAGGCTGCGGGTTCAGCAAGTGGTGTTGATAGGTGATACAAATTTAATTTTAAAAGTCCTTATAAATCAAGGACTTAAAATCTCTTATAAATCAATGACTTACAATTAATTTGCAAAGTTCTTATAAATCAATGACTTACGACGCCAATTCGACTTGACAAAAGTACCCCAAATGTGTCATGATCTATATGTAGACTGAGAAAAGAGAGAAAATGAATCTTAAATTTAAAGAATCACAATACACTGATGCCACTGGTAGTGAAGGCATTTATAGATCGACTAATTTTCCTAATGGTGTAGTTTCAATTGTGGAAAGTCAACGATCTGGATATATGACTTTTGACCACACTGGCTTTCCTTTTTCATATGCAAATAATGGTAGCCCATTCTTCGACACTTTCGAGGAAGCAAAAAAATACATTGAAGAATTCTATTCTTCTCCGAGACCCATTTTGTGAGTATGCGAAACGAGAACTCTATTGCTGCTGATGGCACTGCTACCAAAACTGGTATTATTGAGTATTTGGTCGACACTGCTGCAATGAAGCATAACATGGATTTGCGTGACATTATTCGTTACGTGATATCACACACTTCGTTGTCCAATGATGATATCATTTTCGTTGAACATCTTTATACTGACCTTTGTTATGGTGAGTATCGATAATGAATGAAGTTGGAGTTACTGGCGGCACTAAAAAACAACGGGAACTTGCCTATCAAGTTGCCGGATTTTGTATTGAGAAATTGATGCCAAGGCATCGAACTCTTGATATCATCATCAAACTTAATCGGTGTGGTGATACTGGTGCTATGGGTTATTGTTGTGTTGGTGATCACAATAGAGAATTCATAATTGAGATTGACAACCGCATATATAAAAACGATATCAGAGAATTCATTACAAGTCTTTGTCATGAGATGGTTCACGTCATGCAGACTGCTAAGGGTGTGATGAGGGAAATGTGTAGACCTAAAATGCGAATGATGTGGAAAGGAATTGACCACACTGATACACCGTATAGTCGTCAGCCGTGGGAACGTCAAGCATATCGAATGCAGGAAAACTTGGCAGCTGAATTTATCGGAGAATACCTTTGATTAAAGAACTATTTTTAGCCGGACTGTTTGCATTTCCAAATGTAGCAGCAACACCTACGGTCTTGAGTCTAAACAATAACACTGTTAAACAACTGCAACTGTCTGATCCAGAACAAGAGTTGAACTGTCTTGCTCTAAACATGTATCATGAGGCAAGAGGTGAAGGCACTGCTGGAATACTAGCGGTGTCTTATGTCGTTTTGAATCGTGTAAATGACCCAAGATTTCCAGACACAATCTGTGAAGTGGTTAATCAGGGACATCATATAAAGACGAAGGATGGCGCTTCTCAACCCATAAGAAACAAGTGCCAGTTCAGTTGGTACTGTGACGGTAAATCTGATCAACCAAAGAACGAGAGAGTTTATAATAGGTTGGTTTCCTTTTCGAGACACATACTCTCTAATATTATTAATACGAAGCAAATCGATATAACTGATGGTGCTTTATTTTATCATGCTAATTATGTATCACCGAGTTGGTCAAAGACAAAACAAAAGACAACCGAGATAGGTGTGCATGTCTTTTATAGGTAACTTATAAAATGAGAAAATATGTATATCTCGCAGGACCGATTGAGGGCTGCGACGATGGTGAGATACATCAATGGAGAGACCAGTGTAGTCATCTTTTTGTGGACAACATCACTGGTATAAATCCATATCGGGCAGAGTCTGATTCAGATACACCAGAATCCAGAAAACGAATCACGATGAAGAACTACATGGATGTCAAGTCTTGCGATCTGATTCTTGCAAATTTACCCAAGCACATAAATGAACGTAGACCATCTTATGGTACTACGTTTGAAATTGCATGGGGATACAGTTTGCAGAAGCCTGTTGTCATTGTGTCGGATGATGAGTTCGTTCACAAGCATCCATTGTTAGATGTTGCTGGTGCACACTTCACTGAACTAGAAGAAGCAATCGACTACATCAACGTTTTGCTTGGTGAGTATGACAGAACCAGCTGGAAGAGAGGACTTGGTTGGGATGTCATGGGGGATATCATGGCACAATGAACATATTCTACTTAGATGAGAACCCAGAGGTTGCTGCACAGATGCACTGTGACAAGCATGTTGTGAAGATGATACTTGAGTCTGCTCAAATGCTATCCACTGCTCATCGTGTTATCGATGGTGAAGTAGTAGGAGATAGCAAGGGACTGTATAAGACAGCACACAAGAACCATCCTAGTACAATCTGGACAAGAACTAACAACGAAAACTATGAATGGTTGTGGACTCTTATGGATGCTCTGATGACAGAGTACGGCCGCCGGTATAGGAAACATCATGCAACAGAACGATTGATTCACTCACTCTGGGAGTATCCCATAAATATTACTCAAGGGGAGTTTACACCACCACCACAATGTATGCCTGACTACTGTAAAGATAGCAATAGCACGGTACAAGCATATCGGAATTTCTATATACTAGAGAAGTCTAGATTTGCAAAGTGGAAGTACAGTAGAACACCAAAATGGTTCAATGAAGAACACATGATACACATCAATAATCAAAAGCAATCGCATATTATTGATGTGATGGCTTAGGGGAGTTTAATTAATGCCAACATATACATTTTTTGATACACAGGCAAGGGTAGAATATAATGATTTTATGTCTATCTCAGAGAAAGAAAACTACCTAAAAAAGAATTCTCATGTTAAACAAATGTTAGATGCACCAGCAATGGTACATGATCATATTATGGGTGTGGGTCCAAAGAACGATGAAGGATTTAAGGAACGTATGAGTCAGATTGCCGCTGCACATCCTACTTCTCCATTGGCAGATAAATATGGAAGTGGTAAGTCTAATGCCCAAATCAAGGCAAGAGAAATTGTAAAGAAGCATAAGGTAATCTAACATGCCATCCAAGAAGAATAAAGAAGTCTCTGCACAGAGTCTTATATCAATTAAACCTATCACAGACAACCAAAAGGTTGTCTTTACTTCATGGAAGGCCGGTAAGAACCAATTTCTACTTGGTGCTGCTGGTACAGGTAAGACATTTGTATCTTTGTATCTTGCTCTTCAGGATGTTCTGGATTTGAAGAAACCTTACGACAAGGTTATTCTGGTTCGTTCTCTAATACCCACAAGAGAGATTGGTTTTCTGCCGGGTGATGAAGAGGACAAGTCAGCACTGTATCAGGTGCCATATCAGAACATGGTTCGTTTCATGTTTGAGATGCCCAATGAGCAGTCGTTCAATATGCTCTATGACAAACTAAAGTCACAAGGCACTCTGTTCTTTCTGTCAACTTCTTTTCTACGTGGACTGACGTTTGACAATGCAATCATTCTGGTGGATGAGTGCCAGAACTTAAACTTCCATGAGCTGGATACTATTATCACAAGAGTAGGACAAGACTCCAAGATACTTTTCTGTGGTGACTTTGACCAGACAGATTTGCAAAGAACTAATGAGAGGAATGGTCTTCATGACTTCCTAAGAATTCTACAAGAAATGGAAGAATTCAACTGTACAGAATTTACTGTAGGTGATATCGTTCGATCTGGATTTGTGCGTAGTTACCTAATCAACAAAATAAAACTAGGAATGGCCTCTGAACTATGACAACCTTTAATCATGTATCCGACTTGAACATACCAGAACTCAATGATGTTTTGATGACACTACCAGAACTTAAGACAAAAACATTTGATCGAACACGGTTTTACATTACACCAGAAGGAAATCATTATCCATCCATCACCACTGTTCTATCTATTCGCAACAAAGAAGGATTGATGAAGTGGCGCAAACGAGTGGGTAACGATGTTGCAAACTACGTATCGAGAACTGCTGCGATGCGAGGCACAAAGGTTCATCACATGTGTGAGGACTATCTAAACAATGAGAACATGGAACGTCACAAAAAAGAATTCCTTCCCTATGCATTGTTCAATCAATTGGCAGATAAAGCACTGTGTAACATAGACAACATTTATGCACAAGAATGTAGTCTGTACAGTGATAAGTATGGAGTGGCTGGTCGAGTCGATTGTATTGCAGATTATAACGGTGTTCTATCTATTATAGATTTCAAGACATCAACAAAGTCTCGTACAGACTCTTGGAACGAAAACTATTACATACAAGGTACAGCCTATGCCGAAATGTTTCAAGAGAGAACAGGCATCAACATCGACCAAGTAATAATTTTGGTTGTAACAGAAGATGGCTCAGTTCAAGAATTCATAAAAGACAAGTCTGATTATATAGAACCTTTAAAGACTTCTATTCATGAATGGGAAGAAAAGTATCTTGACATATATCCTCAAATCAAGTATAATGTATAAATACAATTACAGTTTGTTGAGACGGATTGAAAGTCGGGCAGGACGGGGGTGCGATACCCCCCGCCTCCACCAAACCCTTTACTGAGGGGGCGAAATAGGATCGACTGACGATGAATAGAGAAGTGGAGAACTGTCGAGTGACCTTCGATACGGGTCAAACCTATAAATGCCAATGACGCATTTTACTATGAAGACTATGCGCTAGCTGCGTAATACTTCACGGGGTATGGGCTCCACCTTGTAACCAAACGGGCCCATTATTTTTTATATAGGATGAAAATACATTGTTGAACACATCTAAATCATTTTCAATGAATATAGAACGGATTGTTCAAGAAAAAAGAATCACACATATGGAGGCAGTACTTTGGTATTGTAGTCAAGAAGGCATTGAACCTGATACTGTTAGTCCATTAATCTCTAAAGCACTCAAAGAAAAGATTGAAGCAAACGCACGAGATTTGAATTTTTTACCACGACAAGCACAACTACCACTATGAGGAAAGATGACGTGACTGATAACGAACGATCCGAAAACTTCTTTCAGGAGAAGTATGAAGAACTTTGTGAGATTACAAAGAATGACCAGATTGAGATGACATATCTCCAGAAGGAGAATGAGGAACTTCGAGCAAGGGTAAATCAACTTGCAAGTCGAGTTCCGGCATGGCCTAAGAACTATCGACCTTCCAGACCTCGGAAGTTTGCGTAACTTTAATAATGAATTTCATTATTAAGGTTTTGAAAGAAGACGCCCGATTAGCTGAGTTGGCTTAGCACCTCACTTGTAATGAGGAGACGGCGGTTCGAATCCGTCATTGGGCACCAGATAGAGAATTTTTTATGGATGTAGTACTTGTAGATAAAATGGGCAGTGATTTGAGTGTAGTGAACGCTGCCCGTGTATCCTTTGCTAAGAAACATGAAGCATTCAAAGAACCATCTGACACTAAACTCATTCAGTATCTTTCTCGCCATGGTCACTGGACACCCTTTGGTCACTGTACGTTATCGTTTCACATAACAGCACCAATCTTTGTTGCACGACAATTGGTCAAGCATCAGGTAGGTCTGGTATGGAATGAAGTGTCTCGTAGATACGTTGATGGGAAACCAGAATACTGGATGCCAGAACACTGGCGTAAACGTGCAGAAGACAAGAAGCAGGGTTCCTCAGATGAGTATGTTGATTGGTTGAGTGGAGAAGAAAGAACTTCTACCAGAGTGTATCATGTCAGTAAGTTAGCAGTACACACTTATGAGACGTTGATAGGAGCAGGAGTCGCACCAGAACAAGCAAGAATGGTTTTGCCACAAAGCACACTAACAGAATGGTATTGGACTGGCACTCTCTATGCTTTCTCTCGTGTCTGTAATCTACGATGTAAACCAGACACACAACTAGAGACACAAACAATAGCAAACAAGATTGATGAGAATGCCAGAATCGAATTTCCTGTATCATGGAACGCATTGAGAGATGAGTGAGATACCCATTTTCCCTGCTGGAGTGTTGAAGATATACAACAACCCAAATCCACCACAAATACCTTCTATGGAAGATTTTCAATTCAACCAGCAAGCAATCGCAAATCCAGAGACAACACAGTTTCTAGACACACCAAACATTGTTGACCATAATGGTCTGGCAGAGTTGAAAGTGTGGTTTGAAGAGTGTGTGAAGGATTATCTTGACAACGTGATGACATTGGACTATCGAGAGTTTTGGATTCATGAGAGTTGGTTGAACAAGACAACGCCCGGCAGTTCACAGAGTATGCATAATCATGGTAACTCTCTTCTCAGTGGTGTGTACTATGTTTCATCGACTAAGGAACATCCACCACTGGTGTTTGAGAAAATGTCATCAAATGCTGACCCGTTCTTCTCACTAAGGAAACACTACAGTAAGGCAAACGCAAACTTCACGAACAAGTTGGCCATGCCGTGTACTCAGGGTTCTCTAATTATGTTTAACTCGTATCTGTTTCATGGGTTTGGCCAGAACGTTACGAATGAATCCAGAGTAAGTCTGGCATTCAATGTGCTCGCAAACCTGACAGAGAAAGACTCATACCGCATTGACTTTGTGAGAAACGAACGATGGTTGAACACTGATGGTCCTTGGAAATCGCCGCAACATAGCATGTCTAAATAATAATTATGTGGACACTTATATATTTTTCAGCAGTCATGTCATCATGGGCTTCAATCGGAATGATGGTTGAGGGAAATTTTGAAACAGAAGAGTCATGTTTGGAATATGCATCTGAAACGTGGTCAGAAAATAAGGGTTGGAAGGAACCCCCTGACAGTATGATATCTGATGGTAGAAATAAAAACTTCTTTAGCTCAAAGTATACTATCTACTACATAGATAATGATGATGCGAATGTGGCTTTTTATTATAGTTGTGTAAACCCAAGAGAAATCAAATAATATGACTAGATCTTTGATTATTGGTAATGGTGAATCGAGAGCATGGTTTCATCCTGACGATTGGTGTTTACCTACTGATATGGACTCGTGGGGTTGCAATGCAATTTATCGAGATGGTTCTGTAGACCATCTAGTATCAGTAGACTATGCAATGCAGCAAGAAATATACGTCTCTGGTTATAGCTATAATCATAGTTGCTGGTTCTCAAACTGGAACGTAATACCCGCAGAAGCAGCAGATATAATGATGATGGGAGTGGACATTCCAGAACCATTTATTCATAGAAGTAAAAGAATATCTGACTATTGTGTGGTATCTGGAAAAGACCCAGTTACTCTTCATGAAAAAATTGAAGCAGCAATACGAACAAATCCCCATCTTGATATGGATGACCTTAGACTCAAATTACAAAAAGATACAGGAATTTGGATCACCTATGTACACAAGAATGATGAAGTAAAAATCATCAATTCTCATT
>VTLG01000733.1_pt1 | contig 34145 bp, 36 predicted proteins | sample 4694571 | NCBI WGS metagenome assembly VTLG01 (sample SAMN12604809, study PRJNA352737) | marine metagenome | biome: ENVO:00000447; feature: ENVO:00000209|ENVO:00000569|ENVO:01000036; material: ENVO:00002151; isolation source: viral sequences binned using virsorter ...
ATAAGTCATTAGTTCTTTTGCAAGTTCAACATCTTTTATATCATTAAAAGCATCCTTATATTTTATCCATTGAGCTTTACCTACCACTGTACTTCCAGGGACAAATTCATAAATACCTTTATTAACATCCGTTACTACCATTGTTGATGATAGTGCTACCGCCATATCTTGTTCTAACATACCTAATTGAGCTTGATATACGCCTAATTTTGATTGATGTTTATCTAATAAGTCAGCAAGATGAGGAGCTCCAAGTTTAGCTATTACATCAGTAGCTATTTGAAATCTATAAAATGCGCTTTTAATATCTTTTACAAGCCCTATATCAGTTTTTTGAGAAAGTCCTAGCTTTTTAAAATCTTTATTTAAAGCCTCAGGAATAGGTTGAACCATTATATCTTCCCTCATTGCCTCTAATCGACCTATAATTTGATTTATTTTATCTGTTTTTACGAGAAATAAGTTTAAGCCAGGAATTGAATGTTGAGAAAGAAGGTTATTCCATTCAGATTCGCTTAAGCCTAATTGTTCTTTTAAAGCTTCGCAAATAAGTATCTTTTCCTGTTTAAGTTCTTTAAACCCAGTTTTAGATATTTTAATAAAGTTATTTAAAGATGCTTTAAATTCTATAATTTCCGCAATAGGCCTTTTACTTAAAACTGCCTCGGACAATCCTTCTTTACCTAACGTCATAGGATTACTAATTCCAGCGTGCGTAGCTATCTCGGTAATTAATTGCTGTTTCTGAAGGTCAGAAATTGCACCTTTCCCATACATTCTATTTGTTAGTGTAAAGAATTTTTTCCTTAAATCATTTCTTACTTGCTTGTCATATGACAATCTATCCTTAAGTCTTTTGCTTGACTCAATAAAGATTTCTTTTAAGACATCATTAAAAACTGCACGTTTAAGCCTTGGCTGTCTATTTATTAATTCATTTTTAAATTCCCCAAAAATGTCCTTACCCGTTCCTATATTTCCAATAATTTCACTACCAGCAAGAACCCAGTCATCAAAATTTGCTCTAATATCATTTTCTATAGCTGTATCTTTTATCTTCCCTCCAAAAAGACTGTCAAGTTTATTAAAAACCCTATCTATAGCTTGTTGTGCTCCTTGAACTCTAAATCGTGGAACACCAAATGCTCCCATTCCTACAACTCCAGGCTCAAGAGATATTTTAAGATGCGCTTCTTTGTTATCTTTAAACCAAGTTTTAACTTTAATGTTTTTGCTTATTGGGTCTTTAGGGTTAGCAATATCCCAAACCTCTTTTAAAACATTATCTACATCCGCACGTGTTGGATTTTTAACTGAAAGATATTTTCTTAAAGCTTTTTGAATTTTACCTGCTAGTAATGGGTTATCCATTATAGCTTTTAAATTATTTCCAGCATAGTTGGTAGCTTTTAGTTGGCTTATTGATATATCATGGCCCAGTGTATAGTCAATAAATTGGTTTAAAAGACTATAAGTATTCGTCATAGGAAGCCCAAGTTCAGGCGGGCTAAGATAAGCTATAGCAAAATTACCATTGCCTAAAGATGTTTTTTGAACTAATTGATTTTGAAGAGTTTCTAGTTTATTAACAGCATGAGACCTTATCCATTTATGTCCATAAGTTTGTAATTTTTGTACATTCTTATTCTTTCCAAGCTTTGTTATAGGTTTACCGCCAGGCAATGATAATGCTCCCACATTATTCCAAAAACCTTTATACGTAAAATCTCCACCCAACACAGGATACATTGCTTTTGGAAATAAGGTGTCATTTTCTTGAATTTTATATTCATTAATAAAACTTTGAAGGTCATCATATAGTTTTTTAGATATATTAACATTTCTATCAACAGTTGGCCCTTTACTTCTTTTAACTATACTTTCCCTACCTTCTTCAGGAGACCTAGATAGTTTTATAGTATAAAATTGTCCGTCTTTTGCGATATGTTTTGGAGTAATTTTATTAATTTCTTCAGCTCTAATAGCTATAGACTCCGTTCCTCCTTGAAGCCTTGATTTTAAATTATCGATTTGCTGTTGCTTCAATTCTTTTCTTTGCTGATTTTGAATACGGATAGGAGCATTTTTATCAACACCTAAAGAGGCGTTACGAATATAAGGGTTTTCAATTTTACTAACTCTATCAACAGCTTGAATCAAATCCTCGCCCTGTTCTGTTTTTAATAGAACCTTTTTCTCAGTTATAGTTTTCTGGTCTGCTTTAGACTCTTTACCAAGTTTTGTGTATGCTGTTTTTAAATCTTCATGCTCAACATTGAATCCTCTCATAAGAGGTGTGAAGCTACTATTTTTAGGAGCTAACATTTTAAGGTTAATAAGAGTTCGTGTTAAACTTTGTTTCCCCTTAAGTTGCGTCATCTCATTTGTAGTTTTAGCGAAATCAATCAAATCCTGCTCAGTAACTTGTCTTATATCTTTATGTTGAGTTTTATTTAACATTTGAACAAACTTATCCACATTTTTTGTCCCCTTATGTTTTATCCCATGCGAGTAAACAGCTCTTGCTAATATCTCGAGATTAAGTTTTCTTACAAAATCATTAGCTCCTTCAACAGGAAGAGCAGAACCAGGTCCATGATTTTTTAAAAATGTAGCTACGTGTTCTAGTTTAGTATCAATCTTACCTGCTTTTACTAAACTTGTTACAGATTCTCCAGTATCGATATGAGCTACAATTCTGCTAACAGTATCCGAAGCATCTTCAGGGTTTGCAAAATATGTACTCCCTTCCTCGCCACGGCCAATCCATATATCCTCATCCTTGTCTGTTGGAATTGCTTTTGTTATGTCCTTCCGAATCCTTTCAGCAGCATCCAAAAATTCCAAGGCTGTTATTTTTCCATCATTAAACTCTTGTTCAAGATTTTCTAAATTCTCTTGTTGTCTTTTACCAACCTTAAAATCATCTTGGTCTAAAAGTCTAGATATTATTCCTCTTGCTCTATATGCTATCGTAATATCGCTTTCAGATGTCTCAACAAGGTTTTCGTCAGGCTTATTATTTAAAGCTGTATTTTCAGAAAAATTAACAAAGTTTTCAAAAGAATTTAAAGCTTCTATAAAAGTTATTTTTTCTTGTTTGATACTTTCGGGACTCAACTCAAATTCTTCTTTAAATAGGTCTGGTTTTTGGTCTTTTAAAGTAGATAGAAGTCCGCTTTCAATAAACTTAGTAAACTTCGCATCATCAGCAACAACAGTTATTGCTTTACCATCATCTAAGAACTGAATTTCAACACCAGCCTCACCAAAGAGGTCTGTCCTTCTTTGTATATAATAAGCTATAATATCAGTTATATCTTGCCCTGCTCCACTTGCTTGCATCTCGGCAACAGTTCCAAGAAATTCAATGTCATAAGGATTTTTTAAATTCTTTAAAACAAAAGCATCTCTATCTAGAAATTGTATATGTTCCTCTCCTTCTAATATCTTATTTTTAAATTCTTGTCTAAATTCAACAGGAAAGTCAACAGTTTTCTTACCACCAATATCTGTAATTTTGGATATGTTTTTTTCCGCTAAAATAAGAGCTTCTTCTTGAACTTTATTAGATTCCTTCGCTCTCCTTTTTTGGTTAAAGTTTACATTCTTAAAATAACCACCAAGTTTATTCCAAGACCATCTTTGTAATCTCATATTAGCATAAACAAAGCTATCAGCAAATAAAGTACTTAAAAGGTAAGGTGTATGCCCTCCAGCATCCTCTACAGCCTTGTCGTAAGCTTCCGAATCTTCAATATACCTTTGGAAATTACTAAGACCAGACCAAGTCATAGCTTTTCTTGTTTCTGTGAATACTTTACTATTATTAGCAGCCTCCATAGCCTTCTGGAACGAAGGTTTTGATGTGACATTAGATAAAAGTCTTGAGTTTGGTTCATTCTTAATTGTCCAATTTGGAGACTTAAAACCTATACTCCCTGTCCATGCAAATTTCAAACCTTCCATTAAACTTCCAGTAAGAGAATTTTTAAGTGCGGTATAATGGTCAAACTCTTTATTTGGGCTTTCGATTCGTTGTACAGCTAAATCATTCAAATATATTCTTGGAAACATAAATCCAAAACCAGAACCAAAATTTGCTAAATTTCTTTCAAATTTTTCTTGTGCTAAATTAAGAAAGGTATCATGGTGGTCTCTCCATGGTGTTTTCATTTTAAAACCAGCCTTAGCTCTCCAATAGTTCATAAAACTAGAGGTCTTATCTCTTGTCCAACCCCAAGCAGCTCGAGTTTTAAAAGAATGCTTAGGTCCAATCTTTTTAGCGATATTTCTACCAAGTAGAGATGAGCCTCCAGAAGTTGCAAATGTTGTTATAAAATCTACAGCATTAGTTGTGCTAGCTGTGAATGCTACAATTTGGTCAAGAAGACCTGGGTCATAACTACTTAAATCAAGGTCGCCTGCTCCATACTGTATGTGCCATATTGAACTTGCAATACCTGTGTTGTACATCCCCTGCCTTTCTATTTCATCATTAGTATAAAGGTCTACAATATTTTTTTGAAACCAACCAGGCTGAAAGTTTTTAGGTTGAGACAATAATGAGTTAATTTCGTCAGCACTTTTGACTGATAAATCTTTAATATCAGCAGAAAGCATTTTAGCGTCTTCAACTTGTTTTGGAGTTATAGAGAATGCATTTCCATAATCACTCCAAGAAGGTAAAAGCCCAAATTCTTCAGGGTTTGCTTGTCTTAATAAGGGAGAGTAAAATTCATAAAATGCAGAATCTCTAGATTGGGTAGCATTTTGTATTTCAACCTCAGACATATCTTCGGTAATAGGAAACTTTTCCTCAAGAAGCTTCCACTCAGCAGGGAAAAACTCTCTCGCATTATCCAAAATCATATATTTATTATAAGGCGTATTGTAATTTTTATCTTCAGCTGAATTTTGTTCTGCTATATTATAACTCATAAATTATCCTTTAAAATGGTGATTTAAATTTAAAAAAGCCATCCTTATCTGGTTTTGTTTTTTCTAACTTTAATTTTTCCTTCATTTGATATTCCATTAGTCTCTCAAAAGCTTCTGGGTCACTCTCCCTTAAATCTTCAAGCCATTTAAAATGACTCATTAGCGTATCTCCAGGCTTATCCCCTAAATATGGGGAAGTACGAGCAAAATCCTCAACATCTACTCTTGTTGAAACTGGCATCATCATTATACTATTTAATCTAACCCTTTCCGCTAAACTGCGTTCTTGCCATTCTTTATATTGCTCATCAAAGGATGAGCTCCTTTTTATTCTTTCAATACTTTTTTTAGTATCTGCAATCATTTCAATCCAATCATCTATTATACTATCTGTTTCTCTTAAAACTTTAGATTTATAAGCTGTAGCAAAAGTTGTGTTTATTGAATTAAATATATTGTAATCGTAAAAAGTATTAGACTTCCCCCCATTTGTGACATCACCTTCTTGAGATAAATATGGGTGAGGGCCATACGAAATATCTCCAGCATAATATTGAGGGTCATTAGGGTTTTTGTCTTTTGGATGAAAATTATCATATAAACCATTCTCTATACTATACCTGTCAATCTTAGCTATTTTACTCCATTCTTTAACATCACTATGTAATATCCTGTTAGCTAAAAAATTTACATTAGGATAAGTTTTGTTAGCCGAAGGTTTATTTATCTCTGTATTGATAAAATCTGTCTTATATTTAACACCACCTCTCTCCCAAAAAGCCTCAATACCTACTCCATCAGGATATTTTTCTATATATTCCTCATCACTCATTGATGCTACATCAATTAATTCATCCCATAATTGGGGCGGGAAAAATTCTGGTGCTGGAATATCTCTAAGATAATAATCGCCAGCTTTATTACCAACTCTAAGTCTATTTATTAAACTTAAACCACCTTCATAACCATTAAACGACTCAACATATTCCCTTAATATATCTTGGTAAAACGCTCCTCGTATAGGCTCTCCATTTTCACCATATGTAGTCTCTCTATTGAAAGCTAGATTAAACCACTCTTTTTTATAGTGCTCAATTTTATCTTCATCATTATCTAAAGCTAGATATTCAGGAGAATGAACTATTTTATCATGAAACTCTCCACCTAAGTATTCTAGTGATGTTTTTGATGCTACCCCTCTATTATAAGAGTCCACTATTGTTGTAGATATTCCGTCAAATATTTTTTTACCATTATTATGTATATTGTTGTAATCCATTGTGCTTCTGTTAAAAGTGTCATAACCAAGTAATCCAGTAACGCCAAAAAGATTATCTTCTAAAAACCAAGCCATTTCCCATCCATCTTCATAGCTAAACCAATTTCTTTCCCCTGGTCTACCTTCCCAAATACCTGTGGCATCAAAAAAATCTTTACCAATATCAGAACTTGGAGCCCAATCATCGCTCCATAAACCAAAACCATGAAGGCTACCTCCAACAATATCAAACCCAAGAGGAACCCCATCAGTAGCTAATTGATACATCCAAAACATTTTTGAAACAGGAATCTTTGCTCCTCCTGTGAATTTTCCAGTTGTAGTAAAACCATTCCATACCCTATCAAGATTAGGGACAATATTTCTATGCTTATACCTAGTAAAACTTATATTATCAGCATCTAAATCGACAAGATTATTTCTCATTGCATGATTTAATGTTTTTCTGTCTACACCAAAATTATCTGCCAAAGCATCGCCTAATGGTTTGTCATACATAATGCTTCTTATATCTGTTTTCCATTTAAATGAAGCAGGTAGCATCTTTCTTAAATAAGGGTTTTTAAGAGCTTTAAAAAATTTTGGACTATCTTTATTACCGATAAGCCAAAATGCTGCTGGAGGAGGGTTAATACCCGCATCTCCATATAATCTTGTTTGATACATAAAGTCTTGCATTAAAATTGATTCTATTGCCATCTTTTGCACATTATAATCGTCTTCATTTTCTGGTGGAACCCCTTTAGTTAGTTTATTTAAATGCCCATTTATAAAAGAGCTCATCTTTCGTGTATACAAAAGAGGGTCCATATAATCTGTGGGAGTTATTTGATTTTTCCATGGGCTCTCACTTCTTATTGACTCATAATATCCATCTTCAATATAAGTATCAATTGTGTTAATGATTTTTTTAAAACCATCATTATGAAACATTAATGCTTCTCTATTTAATTCTGGCACAGTTATTCCAAGAGCATGGTTTATCCAAGCATCTTCAACAGAATCATTAAACCAAAAAGGAATAACAATATCATTTTCTTTAAGTTTATTTTTCAAAGCTGGCTTAAAAACAGTTTTTAATGCTGACGATTGAGAGTAATCTTTATCGTGACCATCAGCTATAAGTCCATCATAAATTCTTTTATAATCTTGTATTAAAGGTATCATTGTTTCATCATTAGATATATCGAATAAGGTTTGGTTCATAGCGTGCCTAAAAGGCCCAAAGTGTTTATTAAATTCGCTATAAACCCCTTCACTCTGAGAGGCAAGTAATCTAGCTGCATCAATAGATAAATCAAAATCTTGAAAGAATACTGAGTTTGGGTTTCTTACCTCCCTAAGCAAATCCATACCTCCACCCGATTCTAAAACTTTATCAGTTATTTGCATACCTATACGTTTTCTGTCTTCTTGAGATGTTTCTGTTTGACGTCCAAATCGAGGGTCAATTTTTGGATAATCACTTTCTTTGTAACCCTCATTATCTAGCCATGATTTAATATTTATCATAAGGTCAACGCCTATTTGGTCAGACCATCCTAAGATAGGAAGAAAGTTTCCATCTGTAGTTGTGATACCTTGAGCGTCATAATAATTATTCCAATTACCACCTAAATCACTAAAATCTTTTTTTATATATCTATAACCATCACCTGTATCAACTATGTAACCTTCATCAGGGTTTACATTCTCAAACATATCGTATCTATCAGGCATCTTTATTGGATTAATAGCATCTACATCATCCGCACCATAATTAAGAAAGTTCATGTCAATGTTATTTCTTAATTTTTCATAAGAATCATAGCCTTGTGTATCATTAAAAGATACAAGTTGGTCCCATATACTTCTAACAGCGACATCTCTTTGTTGTGTGTTCATACCAAGGAGATGGTCTTCAAATTCAATAGCGTTACCATACCCAGAAGATGGCATGTCTATATGTGAATTTAAAGTATTGTATATTTCGTCTACGTATGGAGTAGCTACAGGCGTTTTATTTTCGTCATCTGTTATAAGAAGGCTCAAATCGTGTCCTTATTTAATAGGTTTAGTATCTTCAAGAATATTCAAAAAATGAGTACTATCTTTAGAAGTATCATTTAATATGTTATTTAAAAACCCCTCTAATATAACCCTTTCCTTTGTATCTGCGCTATCAATAACTTCAGAAAGAATTTCAGGATTATCAAAAATAGCATCCAAGCTCTCAGAAATCCATGAGCTTTCTTCTTTTGGAGTTATATTTGGCTCTTCCCCTGCACCTACAGTAATAGGTTCCATATTATTTGATATTAAAAATCTATTTAATGCGTTATGAGTTCTTTTTCCATAAAGCCCATCAACATCTTGATTTGCATTTAAAAGTTTTTGCTCAGATAAGAATTTTTGAAGGTTCTTTACATCCTGATTAAAAACAGGGTTATTTAAATTAAGATTACCTATATTATTTCTTATAACTCCTAATGAATTTATAAACCTTGAATCCTTAGTAGGAATAGCTACTGATTGAGGTGATACATCAGAATGAAACGTTGAGTCGGTATAATTAGAGTTAACAAATCGGTCCGCAGAATAAGTTTTTATACTATCAGTTACTGTGTCTTGATAGTTAGGAATCCCCATTACATCAGCCATATTAACTTTCATATTATTCCCTGTTGACTCTATATTAACATCACCTTTTCCTTCTTGAATATTTTTAGACGAATCTTCTACAATAGTCCAGTGCCCTTGGTCGGCTGAAGGAAGAAGGCCTTGCCCATTGTATTTTTTGTGAATTATATCCCAATTAATATTTTCTTTTTGAAGTCTTTCTTTTGAGTTTTGTAATGATTTAGCATACAACATATATTGTTTACTAATATTTTCAAGATTCCCAGTCTGGATAGCTTCAGATAATTTTGTTAATTCTTCTATATCAAATGAACCTATATCGTCATCACCATCTTCTGATTGATTGTTTCGAAGAAGTGTATTCCCAATCAATGCTTGGGTTAATACTTGTTTATTCTCATTACTAATTACGCCAGTTGAATCAACACTTAGCTCAGTATTGTAATTGCTGAGAATTTGATTAACATCCATTACTTCAAATTTTCCATCAGTAGTAACTAATTGTTTGCCTAAATCCTTGCTAAGCCTAAAAAATTCTTCATCTCTACGGGAAATCTTTTTAAGGTTTGAATAATAACTATTTTCAGATAGCTTAAGTTTATCATTCCTAAGTCTCTTCATACCTTCAATGTCTCCATTGATAATATAAGGAATCTCTTCTCTTGTTAATAATGGTAATATTTTCGTCATCTCATTACCTAAATTGTCTTTGGAAGTATGCTCATACGATTTATAATAGGCAGCATCATAAACTAAAGCCTCAACTTGAGCTGTAAACTCTTCAAAATTTTGAAGTACACCAGAATTTTGATGCATAGGCCTTATAAGGTCTTCGTCTTCACCTATTTGAAGTCCTCTATTTATTTCTTTAATTGTTTCTGATAAATTCATAACTGTATTAAAATCCCAATATTTCGTAGCTTTTACTATATCTTCAACATTCCCGTTCATAATAGTATGATAAGCCCTACTTAAATCAGTTTGTCTTTTATTTCCATTTTCATCTAAAATAAAACCATCAAGCATAGCGTTAGCTTTATTATAAGCATTATTATAAAAGAACATATTTTCAGATTTTTGAGATATCTCGTCAGCCATAATAGTGTTGACATTAGTATTTTCAGGATAATACGGATTTAAAAGATGCTTCTGAAGATTTTGAAGTTCAGGCACACTATCAGTCCTATCTAACTCATCTACAAAGGTTTTTAAAGTATCATTAGCAATTTTGGTTCTTTCTTGAGATGATACCTCGTAATTACCATAATTCCCTGTTAAGATATTTGTTAAAAACTCTTCAACGAAATCATCTGCCACTAAGAAACCTCCGTATTATACCCAGCAATTGCGTTAAGGGCTTCATTTATAACAGTAGATAATACTTCTTTATTGACATTACCATATTTAAGATTTAAATCTCCAGCAAATTCTGCTACCTCGTCATCATCGATTGGATTCCCCCACATAGTATTTGCTCTTTTTATATTTTCTGCTTGTGTAGCAAACTTATTCCAAGCGCCTTCAACTGGTTTCATACCTTCTGCATATAATTTATTATATTTAGCCTGAAGGTCCCATAAATTTTTACCTACATAGCTTGAAAGTTCACCAGCAGGGTCACTATATCCTAAAACTGCTAACATACTTCTCATTGCATCTTCATCCCCAGCATTCATAATATTGAACAATTCTCTGTTTGTTAACTCTTCTGGGTTATCACCATATTCGGCAAGAAAGTCTGCATGAGGTTCGCTTGATAGAAATCCTTCCCATTCACCAACAGTATCAAGATGTTCTTTGTTCCATCTATGTCCAAAAGACTCTCTGAGAGAACCACCTCCTCTTCCCATATGCTCAAGCATTTTATACATAGGGTCATCATGATGCGTTATGACTTGCAAAGCACCTGTCATAAGCTTACCTAATCCAAGCCCTCTATCCTTCATTGGGTCCCAATTCCTCCACGCCGAAGGAGGTGTTACCATTTCCTTTAATCTCCTATGATATTTTTTAGGAGGTGTTACCATTTTCTTGCTCATCTCTTAACTCCTTAGTTCGTATTTAAATATTGTTTGTTCTGGCACAATATTAATTCCTGATTTTTTTAAATTCTTTATCCATGCGTCTTGATTTCTTAATGTTGAAAATCTTATCACATCACAGTTGTATTGATTTTTTGCCATATCTACTATCTTTTTAAACTTACTATCTGTATCTTTTGTTGAAAAAAAAGACCAAACATAAAATGCTTTATCTTTGATATACTCTCCTTTATAATTAAATCCAGAGGTATCATAAATAGTATAATCAACAAACCCTCCGTCTTCCCATTCATACACGCAATGAAAATCTGGAAGCTCATTAAACTCTTTAGGAAAGTCTTTAGACTTCTTACAATAGTCATCTGCATACATAACTTGATTAGGAGTTAATTCTCTTGGATTATTATATAAAGTGCCCATATTAACCATCTCCTAGAACATCCTCTAGCGCACTAAATATTTCTTCAAGCTCTTCGTCTGTAGTAGTTAAATCAAGTGGTGAAGAATGAAGATTTTTGTGAATATTCATATGTTTTGTGCTTGGTCCTGCTTTATTTCCAAAAAGTCTGATAAAATTTGATTTTACAATATTGCCTTCATCATCAAAATCAATATCAGGAACATTAAGCTTGTCAGCATCTATAATTTTATCTCCCTCAAGGACAGAGAAGTTTTTTGCATAATCCCATCTTTTATCTTGAATAAGGTCTCCTATAATCTTCTCAGGAGGTTTAAGAAATATATCATCTTGTGCCCAAGTTTTAGCAAAATCATACACTTGGTCAGAATGGTCAAACATTCCTTCTCCTTTTAAATATTCTTTTAAAAGGTCTCCCTTATCTTTGCTTTTTAAGTAATCCTGATAAAAAGATTTTGTTTTCGCTTTAGTATCCGAGCCTGGCATTGACTTAATTTTTTTCATAATATCTTTACCTAACGTATCCTTGAATGCGCTAGTCCAAGCTTCTTCTCCCTTAGTTTCAACACCTTTAATATATTTTTGTTGTGCTTGCGGTGGAAGAAAACCAAAACCTTTAGTACTTTTTGGAGGGTTAAAAAGTTTATTTAGAACGAAAGCTATAAGCATACCAGGAAGACCTCCAGCGCCAGACATTTTTTGAATACCTGTTTGAACTGCGTTTTTTAAAAGTTCACTAAGCCAACTTGCTTTATCTCCACCCAAAAGGTCAGACATAGCTCCAGCTCTTCTACTACTTAGTCCTCTCGTAAATAAATCAGTTTCATATCCCATATTATTCCCTTTTTCTCATCTATAATATATTAAATAATATAATTACAGACAATATCTATCTTGTTATAAATTTTAATGTTAAACTACCTGTGAATGTTCTTGTTCCACCTGAATCAGCATGACTAATAGTGGGAACAACAATATCACCAGCACTTAAATCAGCATCAAAATCTGTTTTACTAAATTTAAAAGGAACTCTCATAGTTCCTGTGGTTGGAGTTACTGCTCCAGCACTTGCAAGAGTTGTATCTCCTGTTCCTTCTGTGATTGTTCCATGATATATTGTTATAGTAGGATTATTTGTGCTATTTTGATTAGCTATAACTCCATGCATTGCAACTAAAGTACAATCTTCAGGAACTACAAAATTCCCCGTAACACTTCTATAGTTAAATCCTGTAGGGTCCGTATCATAGCTATCCCATTTCCTAGCTGAATCTGTATACCCATCATTATCGACATAATAATGTCTTCCATTTGTAGCTGATAGGATATGAAAAGGCAAATATTGCCATATTACTGCTCCTGCCGTAATTCCACCTGCTGCTGTAAATGAGGATAAATCATTCACAAACGCAGATAACCTAATCTCATTTGCCAATTTTCTTTTTTGAGTTCCATTATCTAAATAAATAAGTTCGTCAACAGCCCCATCAAGAAGACCCGTTCCATCTGCTAATTCAGACAAATCTAACGTTATAGCTGGAGTAGTAGTTCCATTTGTAACATCTAAACCAGTTCCCACAGTTACCTCGGTAACAGTCCCCGATGTTGAAGAACCACCTATATCACTTAAAACTTCGCTTCCTGTTCTATACTTAATAACATCATCGTCAATAACTATGAATTTATCTGTATCACTAGTAGCATTATCTACTTTCTTTATTTTTAATCCTTCGTTATCCTTAAATTTTAAATTTGAATTACTTCTTATAGCCCCTTTTCCACCCCATATTGCTAATTCATCCTTAAAGGCTCTTTTAACTTTCTTTACGTCTCCACCAACTCTAATCCATCTTCCATTACTTTTAAAGTATAAATTATTTTTATATACACCTATATCAGCATCTTTACCTATAGCACTTGATGGTGATGAGTTAAATTTATATACTTTTCCTAAACTCATATTTTTACTCTAACATTTTTAATTTTATAAACAAAAGTTATATCATTAATTTCAAAATCACTAGGAATAGCTCTACCCATTAATCTTAACTGAATTGAATAGCAATTTATTGGTCCATCAAATAACAAGGATGCTACTTCCCATTTTCCGTTTGTATCATTAAACGAATTGTTATAATTAGTATCGTTTCTATTTGTTCTAAAATTAATCCAATCTTCTTGCCCATCTAATCCATAATCCATATCAGCACCAGAATCCCCAGTACATCTATAAGTTACGTATATCTGATATACCCTTTTAATATTATGAGGCATATCAAATGTAAGTTCTTTAAAATTTATATTAATATTATTAAGGTTATCTTCAATTGGAGGGTTATTTTTCCATTCATATACCCCTGCTTGATAAGCGCCATTTGTTCGGTCTTTTACACTATTAATAAGTGTGCCATCTGATAAAGTATCAAAATTGCTAGATATAACACCAGATGTTAAACATGGAGCAAAAGAGTAATAACTTAAAGAAGAATAGTGCTGTTCAAATCCGTCATCGTCTATATACGTGTCATCATCTATTCCATTTATATTTGTTGTCCATGTTTTTGTGTAAAGGTCATAAAGATATACATGGCCTTCATCAAAATTTCCAGTAAATCTACAACTTTTTTTAATAATTAATTTTCTGTCTTTTTGTGAAAAACCTATAGATGGTATATAATTTCCATCATCTGTTATATCCCAATAATATAAACCTGTCTTATGGCTTAAGCCTCCTTCTGAGTTTTCGTTATAATTAACCCAACCTTTATTATTTTTTGGTATTACACCCTCAATTAAATTTACTACGCTATATCCACCACTTTCTGTCGGTCCAAACATAAAACAACCTTTGTCATTAGTCCATGCGACCATTCCGTCAACAGAAATAGATTGACATTCATTTTTTATTCCATTACCTGCGACATTATCAAAGACAGTATTATTTTCTACATCTAATATATAATAACTTTCTTTACATAAAACGATAAGATATTTTTGGACTCCATACATTTTTACAACACTAGATTCAGATAGTCCTGATTGAGCTAATTGTTCTTTATGAAAAGGAAACATATCATCTTTTCCTGGGGCCGACCTTATTACCATAGTTGGATGATGTTCAAATAAATGTTCTCTTTCATAACCACCAGTAGGCCCAGATGAAAGAGCTTTTGGTATAGCAACATTACCTATATAGGTCGTTCCATTTACAGCTGCCATTGTTCCATATCTTGCATTACACACTCCAGGCTCTTCAAAAGTATGACCATTTGCAAAAGACTCGTAATCTGGGTTTGTTAATGGTTCTTCTGTCCATTCAAGAAAAGGCATTTTTCCGCTAACTTTAGGCATAACACAAGTGTTTTGAATTGGACTTACCCCAATAATATTATTTGGTGACTGATTAGCTTCCCAAGAGCCATCAAGGTCATCTAAATCTTTTTCTGTCCATGGTATCCATTCTGAGCTTCCTCCACCCCATTGCCTACACCCTCTGAACCAATCCATTTCAACTAAAATTTTTATATCATTAGCACTGCCTGAATTACCACCAGCTTCTGTGCCTTTTTTCCTATAGTAAATATTAGAACCAACAATTCTTTTATCCATCATATCATAATGTTTACCATCTGATGAAAATATAACACCTGGAGTTAACCTAAGTTTTTTCTTAGCAGTATGTGAAGCGAAATTAACACTTGCCATTTTAGTCGCACAACTTTCTTGTTTTCTTTTTCCCATTGTGTCATAAACAAGAGTTTGAAAAAATTCATACTCAGCTTTATCCCAACCTTCAGCATCAGAACCATCAAAATCTTCATCTATTGATTGATGGTCAGAAAAAATAACATGAACAGAGCAATTTTCATGATTTTTATAAGAAACTCTAACATTTGATATAGTGCCCACCCATTGATTAATAGTTGGAGTAAAAACAACATAATAACCAGTGTCTGGGTCTTCACCACTTGCATCTGTTTCTAGTTTAAGAGTTATATTATGATAATTATCAATATTTGCTGTCGATGTACTAACAGTTGCCTCTCTAGAGGTGCCTTTTCCTCCCATAACAGCGACCTTTAAACCTGAACCAGTATTTGCGTCTGTACAGCCAGTTAATGTAAATGTGACGTATAAGTCAGGATAATACTGAGCTTCAGGTAAAGCTCCTGTCATTTGAACGCCTGTTCCAGCATATAAAGGATACGTATTTCCTGCAGTCTTTGAAACACTTCCACCTAAATTTCCACTACTTGTTGTATTTCTATTCCACGTCCAAGAATTAACACCTGAAGGAGTTACATGATAATCCCACCCAGGCACACCATTATAAAAAGTATTAGTCCCAGGAGAAAGCCAATAGTTTAACTTGGCAACATTATTACCGTCATGAACGTCTTTTCCTGAAATTTGAAATTGCCCATCTTGCAATCTATTTTGGTATCCAAAAGGTAGAATTGAAGGGTCATGGTCTCCCACATGGTTCCTTCCTCTTCCTTTTCTTGTAAAATGGCTAAGTGTACCACAATAAGATTTTGACCAATCAACTTCGCCATTACCTAACAAAACGGTCCTGTTCCATCTAACATTTGCTGGAAAATTTACAGGACTACCTCCTTTTTCAGTATCAGCAAATCTTTTACTTTCTTTATTTACGTAGTTAACTGATATTTGTTCTGCAGATGCTATAGGTGAACCAGTATCCCATGAACATCTATCATAAACATATGTGGTAGAACTATTTGAGGTAGCTAAGCTCTCATGTACTCTAGTATAAGAACTTCCTACACTCGCTGCTGGAGGCCTTATGTTAGCATCAGTATAGTACCATTCATTAATGTTAGTAACAGCGGAATCTATACCAAATAACTTTTCTCTATGTATATGACCAAACCATCTTGGATTTCCATATTTATTTGTATCGGAAGTAGAAGCTCTTCCAACTCTATTAGATGCCCATAATCTTAAAACATTATCAGAAAAGAAAAACGAAGGCTTAATTCCATAATTTATACCATTTGATTGTGGCCACTTTTCAAAGTTATTATCAAGACCTATATCTAATGAGCCTAGGCCTCCATGTTTACCAATTTGGCCATTTCTTTCATTAGCTAAAAGACCTAAAGTTCCTCTTGGAATCCATCCCTTTGAAAAGCTATTATCAGAATCTATAATATCATAGTATAAATCTACACATTCTCCGTTTTGAGTTGCTATGTATCTAGTAAAACCTATTTCTGGAACTGTTCTCCAAAATCCACCATCACTAGCTTGGTCATAAGAATCAGCATTAGTACCATTATGACCTGTAAGTTTACTCATATCAAGCGTTTCTTCAGCTCCATCAATCCAATCGCATATATCTATAGTATTGTTAGCCATACTAACACCTGTGACTTTAAAATACCTATCATTTAAATCATAAACTGCTGAAGTCCAACTAATCCCCCATATATAAATAAAATCTCCATCTTGAATTGGAATCTTATCAGTCAAATTACCATCACTTTGTTTATCAAAAACAGGGGTATTATTGTCTATAGATATTCTTATATGAGGGTTAGGACTTCCTGTTGTTTCTGCAAATTCAGTAAATCTACCATGATACCCAGGCGTATACTCAGAAGTAAAAGAAAACAATCCTGAGCCTGGCTCTTGAACAATAGTTCGATTATCACCTAGAATTGGTGTTGAAGTATCTAAATCATTATAAAGATATAATGGATTTGTATGATTTCCTTTACCGAGTACACTTAAAACACCAGGTCTATCAAAAGATATTCCTTGAGATTTAGATAAAGCATCATCCTTTAAATCTCTAGGTGCAATTTTAGAATTGTAGCCTCCTCCAAATTGGGTGAAACTATGTACTTTTTTTGCCATTAATCTTTAATTAGCGCATCTTTTACAACGTCTTCAACAGAATCCCAGATAGCATCTAATATTTTAGCTTCTGTTTTTTCTGAAATGAATGGAATATCTACATTATCATTCATTCTTTTTATCATTTTAGATTTCATTTCGTCATTGAATATATATCCAGCAACTATTTTTCCAAAACTACTTGACATTATTTCTCCTTTTATTTGTTAAGTTAAGCTGTACCTGCAATATAAATTTCCATATCACAACTACCTGTATTTGCATCCGCTTGAATATCTTTCAAATCTGCAAGAGCTTGGTCAGAATCCGCATCCCCTGCAACAGCATTCATCATAGATGCCATACCACCTGAATTATCACCAGCCAACACAAATGTTTGACCAGCATCTAATTTGATAGCAACTTCATCATCAGCTGAGTTTTTGAATGTTAAGGTAATGAAGTTTGTATCATCAAGATTTGTAAACCTCATATATGCAATATTAGCAGCAACATATTGTCCTGCTCCAATTACTGAACTAAATGTTACTATTGTAGCTTCTGTCGTTGTTATAGTCTCAATTCTTCGAGTAACATTTTTTATACTTGAAAATGTTGCAGTTGAAGAACCCCCATAATCTCTACCATCTATAGTTAATGACTCTGTGACTTTAACAGTTAAAGTAGCACTACTATAAGCTGTTCTTCTAGCCATATTTTATCTCCTTTTCTTTTTTATACTTACACTTAAAATCTTTAGGTGAATGCGCCATTTTTTCTAATAATTTAAGGCGGTCCTCCAAATTCTTTACTTTCTTATCTAGCTCATTATCCTCAAATACATAGCTCATAATCTTGTCTAATCTAAAATGTTTAGTTAAAGAATTAGCAACTTGATTTATGAGCATTTTAGGTATTATCATAATCTATTTTGGTTTAACATCTTGATTTACAATTGCATCAATAAATCTATCTATTTCTATTTCTTCAAACCCTCTTCCTTCCAATTCCTCTGTAATTCTTTGTAAATCCATAGAATCCATTTCTCTATCTAAAGGTGGCTCTACATGAAACAATTCTGGGTAAACTCTAGATTCGATAGGATTTCCAGTGTGGTAATAAGGTCCGCCCATCCTGCTACCTATCGCTGAAGTCATTTTAGGTCGAAAAGGATTTATAGCTGGTTTAATCGCTTCCATTAATCCTTCCATAAACTTTGTTCCTTTTTTAACATCATTACCTCCCTGTCCATATGGCCCTAAGATTTCTGAGATATCAATGCCTTGGTCTGACATTCTTTTAAGCTCAGAAGGGATACCAAACAAAGGGTTTATTTTGCTTCCTAAAGAAAGAACTTCATCTAAAATATTCATAATTGAGCCTGAAGTATCTGATTCATTTAATACTGGAGGAGCAGATTGGTCAATAGGGGAACCTATATTTGAATAAGGGTCGTTACCACCTTGAAACAAAGGGCCTTCCCCCCAATTATATGTCTGTACTTTACCTCCAACAATAAGTTCGTAAAACTCACCAGGAACTGAAGCCCCTACTTTAACATCTATATTTGCCTTAGCCATAATAACTCCTAATCTAAATCCATTTATTTATTAATTTTTTACCTATAAACATTATACCTACAATAAGGATAACACTAAGAAAATCAATTGTATGACTTCCGCTATCGCTTTCAATAGAACCTATAGGTGTTTCTATTTTCATCTTTTTCGGCTGTTTGACCTGAAGCGTATCTAAATTATTATCCATTTCTAATATATATCTTCATATTGCAATAGTTTTATATTACCTTGTTCATCTTTATATCTCTTTAGCTTTATTTGATGTGCAGGATTCTTAAAATCTAAAGTATCTGGATTGTAATCAGGGCTAGCCATCTTTTCATAACTTGTATTCATTAGTTTATATTCTAAAAAATTCTCAGGTGACCCAGGACCCCAGCTAACAAGAATATGGTCTTTAGGATTATCAGGATTCTTAGCTACAAAAGTACTACTAGTTTCGAAAGTCGAATCTATGTTTTTACCCGTACGCATAATATTCCCTACAATATCTTTACCAGAAAATATATAAGGTTTTCCATCATACATTACAGTACGTTCTTTATTAAGCCACATGTCAATCATATCATCAAAGGCGCCCCCACGTATAACCTTACCTTCTGAATCGACAGGAAACCAGGCTAGTGTCTGCAACTTTTGGTCATCACCTATTAAATGAGGAAACAAAGGTTTTTCTTTAATTGGCTTATCAAGTTCCATTAATTTTTTAATCAAAGCCCTTTTCTTTATCTCTCCGCTATTAGGTACGAACCCTCCATCTTCAAAAGAAAGTCCCTTAACTAATCCTCCACCTAAATATGAGTCTTTATTAACTTTTGAAGAATTTGATAATACATTTTTAACAAGATTTTTTAATATTCTATTCATTATTCTTTTCCATTATTCTTAAAAACTTATCTTTTAATCCATTTCCACTTAATCTAGCCATTATCTCTACCTGCGCTTTAAATATACCATTTAATTTCTTTTGTTCCATTTGTACCATTTTCTGTTGGTCAATAAGTTTAATAATAATACCTTCCAACCTCTTGAAGTCTTGGTCTAGTTCTGTCATAAGAGTAGATTGGATAAACCTGTTTTGTTTCCAAATAAAGAACCCGAATGCCATCGCTACCGCTACTGGTATTCCAAATTGTTCCAATATTGTAAGTATATCCATTACTTTCCTTTTTTATTACCATCTATCAATTCTCCCCATAAAGAGGTTCTTCCATTAATCATTTGGATGATATGAACTGTAAATAAACCGCCCTTATAAAAATCAACAATGGCAAAAGCATGAGCCCAATTAATTCTTCTGTTATCCAACCAATCATTTGCTTCTTCTTTCATATCTTTCAAACAACCTATACTCCAAGCACTCTTTGGTCCATCCATATGAGTTGCTGACATTTGTTGTAAATCGTGCCAATGTCCATACATTACGTTGCATCCTAATTTCCTAAGATGGTTAGCAGTATGATATTGACCACCATATTGATGGCCATGATAGAAGTAAAGTTTTCCCATTTTGAGATGCTTGCCAAACTTGTGATATTTGTACCCACGCTCATTAAGCTTAACAGCATTAGCAAATTTATACTGAGGTATATAGGGATATTTTTCAACTGCCATATTAAGCCAATTATCATGATTACCCTCAGTAATATGCTTTTCTTTGCAACCCGCTTTATCCAAAGACTCATCAATTTGGTCCATGCCCCTATTAACATCTTTTATATCCTTATCAAAATCATCTATTAAATACTCTAATGGTGGTGCCTTCTTTCTTTTAAATCTCCATGCGCTAAATGCATGCCATTCTCCAACATCTCCTAAATCTATATAAGCATCAGGTTTAACTATTTCAATTGTCTTTTTAAGACAGTTAATTGAAGGTTGGTCGTGTAAGGGAAAATGTTTATCTGGAGTAACAATTACTCGTTTAACGACACCTTTATCCATATATTATTCCTTTAGTTGTTTACGAATCAATGCTGTTTTATATGCAAAATATACTATAGTAGCCACTCCAACACCCATCTTAACTAAATCTGGCAAAAAATCCATATACTGTACACCAAAACCACTGCTACCTATTATTGCAGATTTCATACTATCTAAATCCATTTACTCCCCTTAAACATTATCAATTATTGCTGCTACTATACATTGTATTTTGTTTCCACCTGTTCCAGCTCCCGCTATTTGCCCAGAAATACAATGAATATCCGCTACTGTTACGCCATTAAATTTTCCGTACCAAGATTCATTTGGACCTATTTCTATCGCATCAGCTAAATCATGAGCTGCGGTCCCTGCATCTAAACATAAATATATACTATCAGATGTATTGGCGGTACTACCATCATCCGTTACCCCTGTGTGTTTAATAAATAAAAATCTTACCTTATCTCCTGTTGCAACTGTATGCATAGCAGAACCTGTATCCTCACCTTGAGATGTTCCTCCAAATTGTAAATATGTATTAGCAGCTATTAAGTCAGCACTAGAAGTTGTTACATCAGTTAATTTATAATACCACCCCTCAGTAGCATCAGCAGGAGTATATGCCATACTTAAAGATGTTAAAGTTTTTGAAATTTCATCTGGCAATATAGTTGCCGATAAACTCATTGTTGCATCATCTGCCATTATATACTCCTATAATTTTGGTACACTCAAAGTCCTTACCCCAGATTTCCTCATAGGATACTGATTCATTGCTTTTAAAAACATTTGTTTAAAATACATTGCTTTTTGAAAATCACCTAAATCCTCATACAATCTTGATTTAACATAACATATTAATGAAGGATATAAAGCTGGGGGTAATCCAGTTTTTCTCATCTCAAAATCTAGCGAAGATAATATTGGCCCGTAATGACCATGAAAAATTACTTTAAGACCTCTAGCAACAGAAGAATCATTATATGTATCAAATTCTCCAGCAACAGTACCTTCTGAATCGTCTGTAGTTAAGGCTCTCCATACTATAGCTAATTTTTTATCATCATTATACCAAGCAAAATAATCATTAGGGTAATCTCTTCTATTAGTACTTGTAGCCATTATGTATCATCTCCTTTTAATAGTGTATGAGAATCACTTAATTTTGGAATTAAAACATACCTATCGTTTGAATCTTTTATTTCAACTCTTGTAATATCAATTAAATGAGAAGGAAGAGTGTACCATCTTTGGTCTTCAGTTAATTGAAGCTCTTGAGTAAAAGTAGCCTTTTGTCTTTTAGCTCCTATTTCTAATAACCCATCATTAAAAAGTTTTGTTATATATGCAAGAGGTTGTCTTCCGAATATATTTTCAATCTCACTTACCATATGGCCTAATTTATATGTATTAGATAATGGTTGCCCAGTATCTTGTTCTTGGTGACTACCCCAATCTTCTTCTGCCATAATAATCTCCTTTTATATTATCCATACTTTTGCATTAATTTTTGTAATTCTTCAGCTGTTGCTCTTCCACCAGTTTGAGCTACTTCTTTAGGCGCTTCCAATCCAGTTTGCATTTGGAATTGAGATAAATACAATTGAACAGATTGAACATAATCAGCTTTTAAAGTGTTTAATAAAGGAACATAAATATCTTCATCTTGTTCACTCTGAAGTAAAAAAGTTGTAGCCTTAATTGATGCATTCAAAATTATTAAATGGTCAATTTCATTAGGTGTAGTATTTATAGTAGTAATTTCATTAGCATTATAACTTCCCTCAGCGTCCCAATTAGGAATATCAAATTGGACAACTTTTATAGAACCATCATTTGGAATAGCTTTAATTTTTTGAGCTACCCCACTAGTTTGAGGTTCATAATAAAATAAAGGGTCATCATATGTGCCTCTAAACATACTATAATGCTTATTAGTCATATACATATGATTATACGCAACCTCTCTTGCTTCAAAAGTTTCATCATCTGCAAAGTTGCTAGTACGTGAAAATAAAACTGAAAGAACAGGTTCTTTAACAGTTATTCCGACACTTGCACCATACGCACTTGAAAGAACTGTATATCTTACCTTTTCAAATTTAGGTACAAATCCATAAATTTCCCTTATAGCATCTTTTATCCAATCTTCAATATATCCTTGAACAACTTCACTTGAGGTATCAATTCCAGTTAAGGCTCTTATTCTATCATCTAAATGTTTATAATCAGATGAAGCCATTAAATACTACCTCCTCTACTTTTAATATCATCAGCCATAGTTGTTTGATTAAATTCCATTTTAGTTGTACCACTCAAAGTTGTTCTCATGTTGACATAATTTTTTGTATTATTACGAGACAATTCAAATTTATGATTACAAGAATCAGGTTCAACTACTTTTTCACACTTTTCGCAATAAATAAAAATTGCCATTATTTCTTTTTAACCTTTCCGCCTTTTTTATATCCCCATATATTTTGAGGACGAGTAGGTAAAGGTTTAACAACATCATCTATCGTTTTATCTCCAGAACCTTCATCGCTAAAAGGGTAATCAGTAGCAAAATCTCCTAAGCTTTGACCTTCAAATTCTGATAATTGGTCATACATAGCTTCATCAGTATGAGTCAATGCCTGCCCTGCTCCTGCTGCAAGTTTACCAAGACCTAATCCACGCTGTTCAAATGGCTTCCACTCTCTCCATTGACTCGGACGAGTCATAGCTTTTACAAGTCTCTTTTTTACCGCCTTAGGTGGAGTTACTGCTTTTTTAAGCGCACGAGCAAGACCTCCCCAGCCATATTCTTGAGGCTCAGGTGTTCCCCCACCTTCTTGATAACCTTGAACATTTTGTTTTCGCTTAGAAGCATCATATACATCATATTCTGACTTATTTTCTTTGGATGGTCTCCCAACTTGAGAGCCATATGTTCCTTTTCCTTGTGGCATTATTGCCTCCTTTTCTTCGCATCAAATGTAGGATAAACAATTCCGCCATCCTCATATTTGCTCTTTTTAACTATTTTATATTTATCAGGGTTTTTATTTAACTTTAACAATCCCTTTTCATGTTTACCAGCTGCATTATTTTTAGATTTATTAATTATAACTTCTCCACCTTCAACATTTATATCAATTCCACCATTCTTATGCGAAGGACCAATCATTTTTCCGCCATGCTCTGCTTTTCTTTTTGAACCCTTCAATCTACTTTTTTCCTTTTTACCTTTATTAGTAGATGAATTAACAAATCCTGTAATCTTACCACCCTTACCATGAGATGCATCTTTACCGTCTCCATTACCATAAGTACCTTTATCTCTATTATACTTATTTAATTTAGCTCTATATTTCTTCTTTTCTTTAGAAGACTGAAACTTTTTATACTCATCTTTATAATCTCTTGCCATATTAATAATCTATATGAAAAGCAAACTCTAGGTCATCTGTTTGACCATGATTTGGAGTTCCTCTTGTTATGCCTGAGAAATATACACTAGTAGAACCGTCTTCCGCTTGAAGAAATATGGGCAGAGCTGTAGTTGCTGCGTTTCCTGATGCTCCTGCTGCATGAGTTATTTTTGCTTGTCCTATATCTACTGTATTGTCTCCATTTCCTATATCAAATTCAAGAGCTCCCAACATTTTAGCTGCGTCAATATCTGAATCTGATATCGCAGAACCACCACTACTTCCTGGTGATACAGCTCCTATTAAGTTTTTTTTCACCGCCATAAATACTAAATCCATATTTATAGAATTAGAATCTTTATCAACTATAGTAATACCTCTAAGCAAAGAACATCCTCCAGGAAATAATACCGCATTAGGTATTTCTGTTGTTAAAAACAAAACATCACCATCAGCATATGCGGTGGTACTTATTGTAGGTGTAACCCTTACAATTGCTCTTTGAGCCATTTTACTTGTAGCTTCTGCTACTGTAAATTTATGTAAATTATTTGCCATGTTTACCTCCTGCCCTAAGCACTGGCTGTGCGTGAATGGGCTCGTTAAATTTTAAATTAATATTTTAAGTAGATTCGGGAGCCACCCTTCATACGATGACTCCCATAGTTCTACAAACTATTAATCCTTATTTATTTGGATTACTCGAATGGTGTAGCAAGTGTGCCATCTCCAACTAATTGGCCATCTACATGCCAAGTAGTACTAGATGTACCTACTAAATTAAACCATCCACCTTGAAGCCAACCTTGTCCAGCAGAACCTAAATCAATAGTATCATCATTAGATACGTCAGCACTAAACGCATTCATATCTGTCGCTGTTGCAGGGTCTACAAGCATCAATGTACCTACGTACAATTCATCTGTAGCTGCAGTATTGATTAATCCAGCTGTAGTAAAAGTTGTCTTAATAACGAATTTAAAATTCAATCCAGGTGCGCATGTAGGAAGAGTTACAGTTAACCCTCCTGCTACGTCAAGCACAATCACAGAACCGCTATCTTCAGCGGTTAAAGTATGACTTGCTGTAAGAACTTTAACTTTATTATCAAGATTGCTTACAAGACTATTATCATTTAATACATCACTTCTCATTAGTCAGTCTCCTATAGATTAGTAAAACTATATAAACAATGAGTTTCAGGGATTGTAATTTCAAGACCTGCTTCTGTAAGAATCATATCTTTTCTTAAATCCTCATCCGCTTGTTGTACATTAGTTATTACATGAGTATCTCTATTAAGACCATTTCCGACTAAAGGTCTGTACGCTACATGGTCTAAATCAATTAACGCTAAGTAACCACTTGCAATACCTCTAAACATAGGTTCTGCAATCATAGATAAATCTCCATGAACTGTGTTAACTTGCATAATTGAGTGACCAAAAGCACATCACGCTGTGAAGCATTTAAAGTTATATGGAAAACCTGCTGCGTCTGTAGCAACTTTTAAACTATTATCAGCAAAACCAGCTAACTTGTTAAAAAACGATATAACAGGTCTACTTGCTAAGCCAAGTTTATTTTTGTTACCACCACGTGCAGGGTCAAATACAACTTCAAAATCACTTAAAAGTGTATCATATGATACTGCGCTTGATGCTTGTGAGAACATATATGGAGAGCCAGCTGTATAAGCTGCACTACCACTAGCTACTGCTGTAGCATTTTGTAGTATATGACCTATAATACCTTCAGTATATTGAAGACTATTATCTCTTGCTCTCATTGAAAATAGCATAGCTCTTTCAATGTCTACTTTATGTTCTCTTAGTTTTAAATTCCAGATACGATTCCACTCGTTTGCATATCCTCTGTAATTTGTAGCGATTGCTGTGTTAGTCATCTCAGCTGCAGTCTTGAAAATTTGACAATAACCAAAGTCATCGTCTAATTGACTTGACCACACATCAGGAGAACCTGAACCCTCAGCAAAAGAAGTACCAATAACTTGACATTCATCGTTATCTTCGATATGGTCGTAATCTGTCTCATTAGATGAATTAGACTTAGAAATACATCTCGCTTGCACAGTAGTATCAGCAGAATTTTGGGTTATACCCTCAACTCTAAAGATAATTTGTGATTGCGCTGTTCTGTCTGTTTCAACTGCAAAAACCATACCTTTAACAAGCCAATCTATTTTAGATGGTGACGTTGCTCCGTCATCAACATTAATAGAATACGTTGTTCCAACAGCTACATCATTATGAGTTGTTGTATCAATGTAAAAATTTCGACTTGTCCAATCGATTTTTGAACGATTTTCTAGAAAACGAAAGACTGGGTCATTCGTTGGTACTTTTGCTACCTTATTAAGATACACAAAGAACGGAGATTCATCTGGTTGTAATTCAGCGACTCGGTCGCCAAAATTATGTATTCTTCTTAAATCCGCTGACGCTCCAACTGCTGCTGGTACAGAATTACCTGTTTGGTCAACGTTGTAAGAATACAATGTTCCACTTTGATTAGCCATTATGACTTCTCCTTCTTACATGTTTATTATTATGGTATCTTGTTACCGACTCTACTTGCTCCAAGAACACCCTTCCACATATCATCTTCATCAGATGGTACTTCAGGTGCTTGACCACCAAGAACACCTCCAACAGTAGGACTGCTTTGGGTTCTTTTAATTTGGTCAATTTCTCTACTTTGCAAAGTAGGGTCGTTATTCTTATAAGCATTATACATTTTCAAAATTCCATCAATACCAAATTCAGAAGGGTCAGTATCAGCAAATTTAATAAAATCTTCAATCTGTTCATTATTTAATCCACGTTCCCTTAATTCACTACTTAAGCGTTCCATTCCTTGTTGCGTCTCAAGATGTGAAGTTTTTTGTTCAACTTGCTGCTGTACGGCAGAATTGATATTATGTTGCATTTCTTCCATTCTAAACTTATAAGACTCGGACTTCGGGTCGTTATAGGCTTCCCAAGGGTCAAAATTATCAGGTCTTTTTAATTGAGGTTCTTGAGGAGTGCTAAGCTTTTCCTTCATTGCTTCAACAATATCAGGTCTAGCTTTTAAAGCTTCTCCAAGTTTCTCATATTTTTTTAAAGACCTATTTTCTTCAAAGAGTTTATCCTTTTGAGATTGAAAATATTTGGCCTGTTTCTCCCAAGAATCCTCTTTTGCATTATTGCCTTTGTCCTCCCCAGCGATTGGACCTTTATTAAGATTATCACTATTCATTTACTTTTCTCCTTTTTGATGTCTAACTACAGTTAACCACGCTTATTTTTAGCTCTTTCATCTTCTTGAGCTTTCTTACGCAATCTCTGTTGTTCTAGTTTCACCGCATCACCAAGCCTTCCAGCTTGAATTTTTGAATCTGCCTTTTGGCCTAACTCTACTTCTTTTAATCTTCCTTTAAATTTCTCTACTTCAACTTTCTGATTAGATTGTATAGTTTCTCTTTGAGATGTTTGCAAGTCGCCAGAAAGTTTTTTAATTTGTTCTTCAGCTTGCTGTACCATACCTTGTAATTTAGCCACTTCATCTGTCCTTTGTAATACTCCTTGTTTATCAAATATTTCAGTTTTCTTAAGAGCTTCAACCCTATCAATAAGTCCAGCTTGATATGCTTGCATATAAACTTCCCACTCTCCCCATTTATTAGAAGGCATAGTAGAGTTGCCTATTACCTTGATATCAAATTGACCAACAGTTAAATCGTTTTCAATAGTTTCTATTTCTTTGGATTTGTCATCAAGTAGCCTTTTATTAACAGTAAATTCGTCAATATCATTATTAGGTTGCACAACTCTAAACGTTTTCTCATAGTCGTAATGACTTTTAGATAGATTGTAAACAACCCTACCTAACCTTTTAATACTACCTTCAATATCTCTTAATTTAGACTTACTCCTTCTTTGACCTAAATCTTCCATCATCATAGTTGCAGAATAAGTTCTAGGAGCAGCTTCCGTATTACCTTGCATCATTTCAAATATACCCATATTTAAATCTATATATCTTTCTATTAATTGAGGTAACTGCATAATAGAAGATGCTAATGGTTGAGGTGAAGGAAAGTGTGGTTCCCCAAACGAAGGGTCATATTCGATTGTAGCATTCGGGTTGGCCCAATCCCTTTCTAATTCTTCAATATCATGAACACTACCTTGTGGTATTAGAAGTTTTAGACCTGAACTCGCTTGCGCATGTGAGGTTATGAGAGATACTACCTTGTTGAGGAACCTTTGAAAATCTTTATTTTTTCTTACATCACTCATTGGATAAGGAGTGTTTGTCCATATATTAGGAACAGGAATAATAGGAAATATATCAGTCTCTAATATTCTTTCATACAATATAATCTGACCAAGAATGCATGTTAATTTAATTCTTGTTTGAGGAATTTCAACATATTGAAGTTCTCCCTTTTCAATAGACCTTTGAAAAACAGGTCCATCAACAGGATGATTTACAATAGCTTCAAATTGTTCGGGAGATAATATTTTTGTTGTTCCATCTTTTAAATTGACTAATCTATAATAATTTACTTTAATTTTTGAATAATATTCTATTAATCTATATTTTTCACTTCCCTCTCCATGGTCAGCGTCTTTAATAACATCAGGAGTATAACTTCCTTTAACTCTTGTATTTGAAGGACTTGGGAAATCTTCATCATCAAAATCGCCTTCAATTAAATCTATTAATGGTTTTGATTTTCCTTGAGGAACTTCCATCAATTCTGGATACAAATCTTGTAATTGCATTTTTGTAAATAAGGTAGATACCATGATACCTGTAGCATCATCAAAATAACGATGTCTAGAATTTGGGTCTACTGCTACTCTAAATGGATTTAAATGAGTAAATCTAACTTCACCTCTTCCATAATCAGACTCTTTATCTAAATAAGCATAAAAATATCCAAGCCCAGTAACTGAATAGTCATGGATTGCTTGTTTAAACACTTCATCTCCATCAGATATATCCCATATATATTCAAGTATAGTTCTCCAGACTTGTGCAACTTTATTATCAGAGTCTTCTCTTGCAATTGCTGAGAATTTAGGTGGTTTAGAAGTTACAATAGCTTTAAACTGCTCAATAGCAGAATAAAGCCTGTCCACAGGCATACTTGATTGATTCCTAGATTGAAGAGCGTCTAACTCTTCTGGAGTAAAATGATTTCCTAGATAAAAATCTATATCATCACGAGCGTCATTATCCCATTCTTTTCTCGCATCAGTCCACCTTCTGTACAAGGTTTTTATATCTTTTACAGTTTTTTCTTCTTTAATCATGCATAATAATATAAAAAACTATTTGTATAAAAAACAATAATATATTACATTCTTTGTCCTGTTATCCAATTATATAGCCTTTTCTTTGTTTTCCAGACCCCATTCTGTTTAATTTTTTTAGATTTTCCTGCTTTAGGATTTCCTCTCGCAAATTGTGTTGAAAGCCAAAAAGCGTCAATACAGTCATCATGAGAACCTTTAGGGAAATCTAAAAGCTCTCCAATAAATTCATGCATATCTTTTTTTAAATGAACAGCCCCAGCCTTAAACATAGGTTGAAGCCCTTCAAACAACCTATCTTTCTTTTTTTGTTGTCCATATCCTTTTATACCTTTTTCAATACCTGGAAGAAAAACCCCTTCTCTTTTACTTCTTTTCATAACATAATCTCTTAACATCTCCTGATATGCTATTGTTTCAATATTTATTCTACGAATCGGTTTGTATCGTTCAGCGATTTTAAATATCTCGTCTGCACATTCCATCGGAAGAACTCTTTTCCTCCAATATTCAAGAACATAATAATCGTATTCAGCAGTAACGCCAATAACCATAATGACAGAAAAATCGTTGCGTACCCCAAGAGTCGAAGCTGGGTCCACTCCAATATAGATATTAACAAATTCTTTCCTTTCGTCAACATGTTTAATATACCATGAATCAGCTTCCGAGTCAAATCTGAGGTTTCCTTTATAAAATCCATTCGTAATATCCTCCTCTTTAAATATTTCATCTTCAGGAGATTTAGCTTGGTTCATGTATTCTTGATAGAATTTAGCTGGAGTCCCTGAATCTATATAAAATTGCTTTCTTTCTTCTAATTTTTTTAAAGGCCAACGACTAGGCCATAAAGGTTGACCACTTTCTAATATTGCTTTATAAGATAAAACGTCCCAAGAATATTCTTCACCTGTGTTTATAGCGTCTTGTTTTCCTTTTAATAGTCCATTAAGAAAACTATCGTAATGTACTACTGTTCCATTACACCACAAGAACCCCCCCTTATCAAAATCAATCGCTGGATATACCGCAGCAGTTACCCAATTCTTAATTTGAAGTCTTGATTCTGGGGTTTTAGTATTTAACTCTGATTCAAAGTCATCAAGTATCATTCCTGTATATCTTGTAGATAATTGCTTTTTCCCTCTTAATCTTTGTGAAGTACCTTTTGCAATCATTCTACAGCCATTTTTTAATATAATTTCGTTTTTAGTCCACTTATTTCCCTCAAGGTCTCCAAAATAATAATGAATTGCAGGGTTTTCCATAATATGATTAGCTATCCAAGCTAAGTTATCACAAGCTTGGTCTTGTGCCTCTCCAATCCAACATATAAATTCAGGGGAATCTTTAGGTGCAAATAAAAATCTATGGAGTACTGCTGCTGATGCTAATGTTGATTTTGCATGGTCACGAGGTAAAACTAGTGCTAATTGGCTATTGTCTCTATCAAGTAACCTTTTACCCACTTCCACGTGGAAGGGGGGCGTCGCAGACGCCAAAAAATCCTGAGGTGAAAAAAGCTTACCAAAGGCGATTAAATCCTTATAAGCTATCTGTAGAACCTTTTCCTTCTCGGAAACACTACCATTAAGGTTCAAATTAGCCATTAATAGTCCCTAAGTTCAAAATGTGGTAAATCTTTAAAGTTTGTGTCCTTAACTTCTGTATTATCGTTCCAGTCTCCACCCCAGCGAATAGGGATGCCCATTTTATATGCAATTCCCTTAACAAAGCCTGCAAAGTAGTACATTCTATCAGTATCTTTCCAATCTATAGGGTAAGGTACAACATCCACAGCATTTGACGGATTGGCGTTATGGCGTCCGTTTGGGTACTTAACTTTGCTTTTTCCTTCATCAAAGTACTTATTTTGTTCTTCTTTTCCTCTATGTCCTTGAATTACAGTACAATCGAAGAATTTAATCACTTCGTTGAACAATTCTTGTAAATCTTCATTACATGTTTCTAAATTTTTTCTTGAACGTCTTCCAAATCTAGGCATTATGCTTCTCCTCTTATTTCTTCGCTAGCCATTAAATCAACAACTTTTTCGTCAAAATCAAATTGTGTCTTACAATAAGGGCACAACCAGCCAATTACATCATCATCGTCATCAACAATTCCGATTCTTTTGCTTACATCTCCATTTAAGTATAAATTCTTTTCACAAGCGGGACAAAGGTCTTGTATTATACTATTTTTTTTCTTTATGTCCGATAAGCTCTGTTTTTCCGTCATTATTAAGTGCCTCCAGTTGTTCAGGTGAGAACCCAGCCCACACTGTAAGTTGTTCTTTTTTCTGCTCAGTGTCAAATAAGCCTGATATTTTAGATAATGCGTCTAAAGAACGCAATTTATCCGTATCTCGTTCTGATAAGGACACAATATCTCTATACTTACCTATTATCCACTCAGGGGTAACCCCTTCATCAGCTAAAACTTTTTTAATTTCATCTTTTATCATATTTTGAACACTTTCCTTTTTTAACAATCTTTGAGTTTTATCCTTAATATAAGAATCTTTCTTAGCATTTGGGTAAACTTTCTTAAATGCTTCAATTGTATCCACCCCAGAAGCTACATATTGAGCGAAAAGGGTTTCTTTTGAATTTAAATGATTTTTTTTATAATCTTGAATTAGTTTATAGTTTCTTGTAAAAGAATATATGTTTTCGGCAATTCCGTCTTCACCTAGCATTAGAGCCTTCATATTGTTAGTTGCAAACTGTCCAAGCACAGTTCTTACATATTGAGTAGTTCCAACGTTACCTTTTTTCAATATTTGACAAAAATACCCATCATCAGTGATTACCCAATCATTTTCGTTGGCGTGGCGCCAGTTATCAATATAAGGTTCGTCTGGCTTAAAAGCTCTAAACTCTTTAATATCATCATAAACATAATGATTGATGCCTTTTATAACTTTGAAATCCATAATTTAAATATACTTCCAAAAAAAATATTTGACAAGAATTAAAATATGCCTATATTAGGACTCTTGCATATATGTAAATTGGTTGAAAACTTGTTCCGTATATGTTAAAAGGGCTAGAACAAGGGGAAGTAGCAAAGCCTAACCGCAAGTCGAAGATGAATAAGCGAGCTACAAGTCAAAGCAGACGAAAATATAGTCATCCATTATAAGAAGTGCTTTATTCTTATATGTCCTCTTCAGGCTCCGAAGAAACAAGGACAGGACTACCACTCCACAACTCAGTGGAGGGGGTAGAAAGTCTCTGTCCCATACTCACCAAAGAAACAAGTATAACTATTGTAACAGTCTTTTTTTCTAAAAAATTTCCAAAAAAATTTTACAAACCCCCAAAAGTTGAAAAATAGCATTAGAATGAGTGTGAGGGTTTTTTTATGCAAACCTACACCCCCTTGCCTGCCTCTAGGGGTAGCGTAATTAGGTTGAAATTTTGGTTACAATTTATTGTATTATCACCTCTAACAAAATACGCAAGGAATCGCAAGGAAATATTAATCAAAAGAAAAACGCCCAAGTAATAAACTTGAGCGTCTTGAGGTGGGTTAATAGGTGGGATATATGTTACGAGGCGTATAACATATTAATAAATACCATAAAGTATTTGTATTACAAAGATTATTGACAATAGCATAAGAACATCTAACATTTGATTATCTCCTTTATTATACTTTATTTCGTTTAACATTCGTTTTATGGTAACTAATTAACTCTTGCACTCTTCTATGTCCATTGATGCGGATATCAAGCCGTATTAACTTAGGTTTATTATCATCAAAATATAGTATACTTGCTACATCATTATTATAATTCATTATTACTCCTTTATTATTTGTTTTGTTATAAAATCAATTAAAGTCTTTTTGTTTTTAACTTTTATTATCATATTTTCTTCAACAAAGCAATTTAAATACTCTTGCCTATTCTTATCGCTTACTAATTCACAAGCTAATATACCAAGAGCTTTTTTGTTTAATCTATTTAGTTGATGTTTAAAGTATGATGATAAAGTAATCATAACGCTTGATTCATATTTTCCACTATTCTTTTTTAATTCATACATATATTTACTATACATAGGTAAAACTCCCTTATTTATATTCATTAGTTTTTGTTGTTGTTTCATAATGCTATAATATAATATATAATATATATAATATCAAAATAATAAAAATATTTGTAATATTAAATAATATGTTTATATTTATACACGCTAATGATGGCGATAACTAAAACAAAGCGAGGTATTTTTATGAATAAGAGTAAAAAAGAAATGTCTAGAGATGAAATTTTAGCTCAAATGGGCATTAATCCTAATGATGTACGCAAGGCAAGTAATAAGGGCAACGCTACATTATCAACTAAGGGCAAAGTAAGAAATGAAATAAAAGAGGGTATGGAGGGGGCGATTAGTGTGTGTAAATATAATAAACTAATAAGAACTACGGCTCTTAAAGCTTCTAATGATGAGAAAAAGCAAAGCGTAAAAGACTTTGAAGGGCGTTTCATTGTGATAGAAGACAAGGCAAAAGGCGAGTATGAAGTTATAGTGCCTAAATTGTACTTTGAAACTTATAAAACGCCTTACGTTAATTTCCTTGATGAAGATAAATAAGTAACTAGGCAACCAAGCGACACAAAGCCCTTGCCCATTAATTTGGGTGAGGGTTTTTTGTTACTCTTAACATTTTAATTTAGGCAAGTTCACTAGGCAAAAATATACCATTTATTTTTTTCGATGAT
>VTLG01004158.1_pt1 | contig 34142 bp, 42 predicted proteins | sample 4694571 | NCBI WGS metagenome assembly VTLG01 (sample SAMN12604809, study PRJNA352737) | marine metagenome | biome: ENVO:00000447; feature: ENVO:00000209|ENVO:00000569|ENVO:01000036; material: ENVO:00002151; isolation source: viral sequences binned using virsorter ...
TCAGCTTCTACCTCTGCGGTATCATATTCCGACTTTGTTTTTTTGTATTTTTTTTCGAAGTTTTCATTAGATAAGTTTTTTAAATCCATAGATAATTCTACAGATGGGGGCAACTTAGTTGCCGCTCTTTGGTTAGCCTTTGTACTTACTTTTGATAAATTAGGTAAAACTACTTGTAGGTCTAAATCGTCTGCATCTCTAAAGGTTTCAAACGCTTGCATCTCTGGTGCTGAAGCTTTTCTAATAAAAATATCTTTATCAGAAACAATAGCTATAGGTTCACCAGTTCCTTCAATACGTTCTACATCTCCGGGCCTATTGAGAAGGTCGGCTTTTGGTTTGGGCTTGGGAGTAATAACCTTTGCAGCATCAGAAACAATCTTACCGCTTGCAGCTAGTTCTATTTCTTCTTCTTTAGGCATATCATTTAAAGTTGTTTCATTTACCTGAATTGTTTCTGTTTGTAACAATTCATCATTCAATGCTTGTTGTTCGGTAGCGTCGCGGGGAATACTCATGTCTGCGGCTCCTTGTTCACGCTATCTTGTTCATTATTACTTTTGCTTAGAGTTTGTGCTGTGACCGCCACGGGTCCGACAATGCCGTACTTTTTCATTATGCTAATAAGCTTGTCGTCAAAAATAACGTAGTTGTTTGGGTCAGAACTTGAAACGTCGCGGTCACCTGTTCCTCTATTAGCCTTATATTTTATACCCGGAATTCCAACTTTTGATAATTCTTCTGACACTATTTTGCTTGCATCACCTTTTTTAAAATTTTGGGATGGCAATTTTGCACGTTCATCTAAGAGCGCATTATATTTATCAGACGCAATTTTACCTTTGGGGTCAGAAAATACACCATAACTTATACTATATTTATCAATTTCTTTTGATAATATATTTAATTGTGAATTTATTTCTTTTAGTTTTTCGTCACGAGGGGCTAACTCTTTTCTAGCTGCACTAGTCATAAGTGCATCTAAAATCATACCGCCAGAACCATCCGTATCAGGATTTATTTTATACCCAGCTTTTAATAATTTATTCTGAACTGGCTTTGATTGCTCTGAAAATGAAGCGTCATAATCGAGCAAATCTTCTTCTTTTGGTGCAAGCACTACTTTGTAAATTCTTCCCAACGGAACATTTTCACCGTCTGCGTTTACACCCTTCAATCTGTCATAATTTAAATTTTTTACAAATTCTTGTATTTCTTCTGAATAACCATTTTCTTTAGAAAATCTTTCTGCTAATTCTTTAGGACTATCATGTAATTGAACTTGCGTAAGAACTTCGGCTAATTCATAATTTTCATTATTTAGCGCATCATTATATAATTTGTTAACAGACCTACCATCTAATTGATAATCAAACGGAACTTCAGTAGTCGAATCTTTATAAAACTTAGCTATATCCTCACTATCAGTAAAATATAGTCCGTAACCAAAAGCTTGCGCACCTTCACCACTACCAATTTTTTGTAACTTAAATTCATTAAAATCGTTTTTTGAACCATGAAAAGCTATAATACCCGGTTCTTTTTCAGTAGGTGCTTTGAAGTCTGCAACGTTGCCAAGGTTGCTACCGACCGTAGGCATATTACCGGGAGCATTTAATCTTTCACCAATCTCTCGGACAACTCTTTTACTTCCCTCTAAAGCCGCCGGGCCTAACGTTCCTAGCGTTTCACCTAATGCACCAGAAATTGCTGCGGTTGTGCCTAGCTGTTGTAAGTCTAATCCGTCTTGCTGTTCAGCTTCTATAGCCACTTCTTGTCTAGCTAAGTTGTCCACCGCACCGAAAAACGCACTTTCGCCCGCTAACGCTAACGTACTTGTTTTGACGCTCTGAGTGGTAATAGAGTTTTTGAGTAATTCTTTTAGGCCCATTTTAGATAAGGCTTTACCCGTTTCTCTACCCGCAAGCCCTATACCAAACGTTCCCAATCCAATCCAAGTAGATGGGTCAATAAGCATTTGCCCCGCACTCTCTAGAATATTTGAGCCGAGAATACCGTCACGGTCTGACGTTTCTAATAAATAGTACATTGCTCGGCTAACTTCTGGCGGGGCGTCTTGCAACTTTACCGTGTTGATGACCATAGCGGGTATATTGTTTTCAAATGAGTTCATAAAGCTCACGCCCCATTGCGCCATTTCTTCAGCACTAAACTCATCAACAGGTTTATCTCCCTGTTTAGTTTTTGTGTACTCGTACATTATTCTAGAAGCTATTTGCCAATACGGGTCGTTTATCTGTGAACCCTCTGGCTGTTCTGTTATTTCACCTATGGAATTAGCGGCTAGTATGTCAGACGGGTAGGGTCGAAACTTGCTTCTAAAAATGTCGTACTGATAGCTTTCATCTGTTCCCGGCTCTATAGTATCTGGGTACTCTCCCCACTTTAAGGGTCCATCTCCTATACCTTCCATAACCTCGTTAGTTATAGGATGCACCATAACAAACGAGTTTTGGCTTGATTGCGCTGCGTGTACTTCATTTAATATGCGTGAAAAATCGTCAGCCATTTAATCGTACCCGCCGTTTTCTTCCATAAAATCTAATTTATCCTGTAATGTTTTTTGATTGTCGCTTCCCGCTTCGCTTAAATTTATTGCTCTTTCCAATGAAGCCTTTGTTGGATATTGGTCTCTTATATTAGCCATTTTGCTATCTATATTAATTTCAAAAGCACTTTCACTTAACATTTCTTTGTTCTGTTCAAAAAACTCACGCACATTAAAATTTTCTTTAAGTCTACGTCGTTCTGCCCTTGCTAATGAATCAAATTTATTAAGCTTGTTAAGCCTTGCAATGTTGTCTTTGTTAGAAGAAATAAGCATATTGGGCGGCGGCAACTCAAGTTCGGCCCTCGCATCTATGAGCATGGCTTTAAATGATTTGTCTAAGTTTTCGTTGACCTTTTGTGATAGCTCTCTGTAGCTTCCAAGTGTTAACAAACCATTTACAAAAGCTCTGTCAATATCAGTTAAGGAAAGTGTTTCGTCAAAGTTTTGCAAACGTTTTTCAAACAAAGCTAATGTTGTTTTGTCGTCAGTCGGTGGTGCTACAAAAGTTTGACCGCCAATGTTAATACGCTCTAAGTTAGGCAAGTGAACATTTGCTTTTGCAGCGTCAAAATCTTTTAGGTCATTAACGGCCCTCTCATAAATTCTAAATGTTAAATCTCTTTCATTAGCCGTTGTTGCAGAAACATAATTAAAAAAAGCGTTATTCACTGCTTGCTCAGAATCTCTTACAATTTCACTATGTCTTGTATTTTTAAAGTTTATTATTGACGTATTGTCATCAAGGTCTTGCGTCCACATATCACGGGCAATTTTAATTGCTTTAGCCCTGTCTTCCTGTGAAACTAAAACAGCCATAGCTCCTTTAACTTTATCTTGTTGCAAAATACCTTTTTGCAAACTTTTATAAAAAGCATATTTGCCATCAGTTGTTTCCATATTTAAAGCTTCGTCATTGATTACTTGCAATGCCGCTTGCTTTACGCCCGTATCCCAAAGACTTGCTAATGTTCGCAAATCTGAATCTGTCATTCCGAGTTTGCTTCCATCATCAAGCATTGTCATTTTCATGGCGTCAAAAATTTCACCAGTTATAAAAGTTTGCTCTGTGCTTCCATCAGAATTAGTAATGGTAAATTTAGTGTTAAAAAGTTCTGGCAAATTATCTATGTCAGCAAGAACTATTCTCATAAAATCGGCTTGGGATTTTACTTTTTTCTCAGTTATGTATTTACCGTGATACGCTGTATATTTTGCGTTAGCACTTAACGCTAACTTAGCTTTCATACTTCGGGCTATTGAGGGAACAGATTCATCAAATGTTGCTGAGTAACCTTGAATAATAGCGTCTAATTTATTTTGTAATTCTGCCGGGTTTCTTAGTTGAGGGCCTTGCTGATAAGCTATAATAAGCTCATCCATTTCAGTTTTAGCTGCAAGTTCTAATTCGGTTGACACAATGTTCGCCGCTGCTGTTCTAGCCGCACGACCAAATAAAGTATTTTTATTACCGGGCAGTTTAAGTTCTTCGCCCGTTTTTCTGGCGTCTTGTATTTGCTCAAGGGTAGGAGCGTTAGCCGCTCCAAATTCTTCACCCTCGATTTTTGCAGTAATTCTGTTTTGTTCTGCAAAAAAATTAGTCATACGGTTTATAGACTGTTGCAGCTGACCAAGCCCTCGCTCTATAGCTTGTGCCTCAAACGCTTGTGCATCAGGTATTCTTAGCACAACCCGGCGACCTTGATATAAAACCGATTCAGCCATTAATAGACCCCAACTATCTGAGATAAGTTTTGACCAGTAGTTGTCATAACATCACCTGTGTTAGTTGCTACATTTGCCATAGCTGACGCCGTTGCGTATCTTACAGCGGCATCACCCGCTAACCGGGCTTGCTGTGCATTAGCTTCACCACGAAGAATTGCACTTTCCGCATTAAGATTTAGACTTCGGATATCCATACCCGCCATTTTCATGGAGTTTAAATTAATCAAATCTTTAGTTTCCATAGCGCCGTAGGGGTCCAAACCACCCGCCGCCGCATTTGCTACGGAAGAACTTATAGCAACGAGAAGCTCACGCATTCGCTCGTTACCTTCCTTTTTATAATTCACCGCATCTGTTCGAGCCTTTATCATTTCATTCCTAGCTTTGATTTCATACTGCACTTGTTGTGCTTGAGCTTGCCGTATCTGAGCCAACCCGCCCAGTACACCGCCGACTATTTGAAAAATTGGACCACTCATGCGCCAACTCCTACTTTATATTCTAAACCTAAAACTGTCATAAAAACGGGCTGACTTTGAGCTAAAATAACTTTTCCATCTAGGGTGTAACCCGTTAAACCGTGAACTGTCTTTATACCTGTGAAAGCTGTTAAGCCCCCAGACCCTGAAGCTGTTGTTTGTGTTGCTACCTCTTTGCCGTTTACTGTAAGGTTTTGTGTTGCAAACATTATTGGCGATGCTTCAACAACTCTTACTTTTTGCGCTTGCATAGAGCCAGTGGGTAAGCGTAATTCGACAGGTTGTGTTACAACCTCAACCGAATAATTTAAACCGACTTCTACATACGTTGAAGCAGTATCAGCTAAAGTTACATTACCAGAGCTTACAGTTTGGTCTGGGTCTACAATATCATCACGAACAACTTTAACAGTTTTACCTTCTAAATGAGACAAACTCCCCGCCGTTGTTCCCCCCGGCAAAGATTGGTCAGGTGAGGAAGCTCCCGCAAAATATTGCAACGACGAATCAGTCGTTCTGTCATCGTCAAAGACTTCTAAATAATATTTTGCAGAGCCACCTATTGTTCTCTTTACGACTGTGTAAATTGTGTCTAGGTCTACACCAATATCTAAAAAATCGCCATCTGTTGTCCACACAGCGGGGGCAACAATTTGCTGGGGCCTATTAAGCATAAAAGCCGCTATAGTGCCTGTTAGCCCCACTGAGGAAGCTCTATACCCAGCTGTATCCGTTCCATTGACTATCATTAACAAATCACCCTCAGTCGTATCTGTAGCATTTCTAAGAGCCATACGTTGCGGGTCGAGCAAAAGGTGGGAACTAAGTATGCTTACATTATTAGCCACATAGCTTAATTCAACATCGCTAAAAAGCATTTCGCGCAGTGCCTTGCCTTGCCTCTGTATAAATAGTGTGCCGCCTTCCGCAGATTGTGGACGGATACCAAACTTAGAGCCTCGACGGGTAGCTGACTTAACTGTAATGTTTGTAGGGGTGATAGGGTCTAGGTCTGCTTGTGGGACAAAGAACTCTGCACCAGTAGTAAAAATTTGCAAATCACGACCAGAACGAAGAGCGGTTATAGCGTTTACACTATCGGTAAACAACGAAACTTTTATAGCATCATCATCTAAATTTTCAGCGGGTTTAAAATTAAAAAAGTCTCCAACCTTTGACCCGAACAATGTAGCTGGTTCAGAAGCAGAACCACCGAAAAATAAACGCCCCTCATGAAACGAACAAGTGCGAGGATATCCACGGGTCGCGCTAAAGGCATCCTCATATCCTGTTTCTAGTTCATAATCACCGCTAGCAACTGCATTAGTGCTAAAAAAAGGGATTTCTGTTACAGCCTCAACAACTGTTGTTGATGTAAATTTTGTAATTCTTGCCCGACCAAAACCATTTAATACATTTATAAATTGGTCTACATTAGATGAACTAAATATAGCAGAGCTTGCCGTTATTGTTATTGCCCCGCTTACAGCCGACGCTGTAATAGTTCCCGCTGGGTTAGTGGTTGCTACAGTAAAAAGACTTTTTGGAGAAGTTAAACTCAGGGCTGATGCGGTCCATGTTGTGTTGCTTGCGCCCCTTACAACTTTAAAAGGTGCAAAGTTTTCATTTACAATAACAAGTGTATCAGCCGATTGAGTAAAATAAGTTTTGTCCATGTTTATAGACCCACCCCCAAACAGTGTGCCTACATTAAAATCTAAGTAATTGTTACCCGACCCATTGATGTTTGTTAGCAATGCTTGATTGGCATAAAACCTAAATCGAATAGTAGTTGACGCAAATACACTCGCAACAATCATAAAATTTTGAGTGGTGCTAAACTCAAAAGGTATAAGTAAAACACCGTTTGCTGCATTGTCTGATGTTAGGTCAAATAAAAAACGAAGTCCGGGTCGCCTACTAAAACCACCTTGAGGTTCAAATAAAACATTATCAGCACTGGAAACAGAATTATAATATTGTTTTAAATCTGTTCTTGCTCTTAGAAGCGGGTCCATTTCACCGCCCGTAAAGCTTGCCTGATATGTAGTGAAACGGCTCATCTAAGTTCTGTAAGCATATAATCAGAAATAACATTAGAAGTTTGACCCGCTGAATCTATGTTTACAGCTTGTCTAAAATAACCGCCTCGCATACCTTCAGCGGGTGTTCCTAATGCAATCGCTTTCCATGTTTCCACTTGGGAGATTTGGTCTGTAATAATTTGTGCTAAATGCCAAGCTAATTGATAGGCCAACAGTGTTACAAAATAAGTTGGCATAGAACCTTCATCAACAGTTTTTTGATAGTCAATAGTTATGGTCAATTCATCTGAAAAAAGAACTGTTCCCCCAACTGAAGACTGACCTATCTCCCAATTTTTTATAAGTGGAGACCCAGCTGTTGTACTGGCTCTTACGGCTCTTGGAACGCCAGAAAGCATATCATTAGGCAAAGCGAATTGATAGCTCCATTCACTTGTAGGCGTTGTAGTTTCTCTAGCTAGCGTTTGTTTTCCTAATGAAAAAGACCAAGGATATAAGCCTATCGTTGATTCTTTCACAATCTTATAAATACTCTGACAAGCGTCAGCCGAAGCTGTGCCATCAGAAAAACTTGTAATAGGGTCAGCGGCTAGGAAGGTAAGAGCTTTATTGGAAATGACTACATCTGTGTCGCCGATTGCCATGAAAATACTCCTTAAAGTTTGAAGGGGGCGATTTCGCCCCCAACAGGATTAGTCGCTGTCAGTAACCACAGCGATTACTGTGCCGTCTGACACATCAACAACGCCAGAAGCGTTACTAACTACAACGTGCATAGTAATCGTTCGTGTTCCACCCGTAGAGCCGTGAACGATAATCATATCGCCAACAGCTAGAGTGTCTGACAAATCGTTGAAGTAGCCTTCTGCATCCACCGCCGTATGCGCGTCAGTGGTTGTGTAACAGTACAATGCGGGGACTGTTCCCTTCATTGACTGACCACCTAGTGAGGAAAAACCTGAACTTGAAAATGCCATGATATCTCTCCTTACTCTTCACATATTACGTCAACGAGGCCGTCAGTATCTATCACTCCACTGCCCATTGAGAGCATTGCAGTTACAAGAAAAGACGTTTTCTCAGGGATGTAATTGATTTCAGTTTTTGGCGCGATGCCAACACCCACACCAAGTGCCGAACGATGGAAAGCAAAACAAGTTCTGTCAGCCGTTGCCAACGGTAAGCCACCTTCATCTCGGTCACCTACAATGTGGAACTGAAAGCCTAGCATAGAATTTACGCTTCCGCTTACTAACGCCTGAACAGTCTGGAAATCGCTCGAAATCGCACGTTCATCACCTAGCAACCCAGCCAAGTTATTGGCGTGAATTACGAAGTGACGGTCTGTCGGTGGAACGTTTTTTGCGTCCAAAGCTTTTTTCGCCGCTAAGATTTTACCAACATTCAAGTTTGACGCTGCGGCTGAACCAGAGGTAACCACAGTTTTAGCAACTGAAGAACCCGCTGAAGCGGCATTAAGTGCATCAATGATGATTTGGTCTTCACGACGTCCAATAGCATTACCCACGACTTGCGCTAATTCTTGACGCTCATCGAAGTTAACTTTTTGCTGATTGAATATATCAGAATACTCAGCCGCCACAAAATCTTGCATACTTACGGAGACCTGTGAAAAGGCTGCGTTTATTGGAGTAACGTCGGTCTGTGGAACGCGAACCGTTGCAGTTCCTTTACCAACTTTCGGGAATTTTACGGTGTCTCCCGTTACACCTGTTCTAGTGCGACCCGCACCACGAAGAACAGCCGCGCCCTGATAGGCTTGGTGTACCTCGGCTTCGAACAACTGCACAAAGGCAGGGGATAGGTTCGTAGACATAATTTATAGCTCCTATTATTGAACCAGTTAAATTTGTCGCCGTATGAGGTTGTCGGGAGTTCCGGCCTTTGGCTTCGTGGATACGTCCACGCCCGGTGTATTTCTACACGCCAAACAGGCCCAGAGGGTTATCTGTTGAAAGAAAGATATACTACAAGCTGTAGCTTGTAAATACTTTATACCCTACATATAGACTTTGTACAAAAGCCCCCGCCGGGAGTAGGAAGCGGGGGCAGTTAGGCGGAGCAGCATATACTCCTATACGGAGACTAGCCGTATCTCTGTTCAAACTCTTTTTCTACAGCGCGAGTAAAGGCCGGGTCGTTTCCATAACGTGGGTCAGCCATTTTACTTTGAATAGAGCGTTTGAAATCATCTTCGCTTATCCCAGCGTCAGCCACTTCAGCTATGGGAATTTTGGACATATCACCCGTCATAGAGCGCACCTTTTGCATCAGACGTTGACCTACAGCCGAGCCGCCCCAAATGTTAAGCTCGGCACGTTCAGCCTCAGAGATAATACCTTTGCGCTGTAAACCGTCAGCCCAGTTAATGTTAGACTTTAAGATTTCGTCAGCGTTTGGCCCTAGAGCTTCACGTTCACGCTGTAGGTCCAACTCTACAGCCGCCATGTCTTCACCCGCCATACCAGTAATACTAGAAGCAAGCTCATCAAATGCCGCTTGATTGACCCCGTACTTCTGCGCCCAATCTAAATAAGTAGATACAAGCGGGTCACTAGCTTCGTATCCAGCTTCCGTTAGCACCTCAGTGTTGTATTCTTTAGGAGCTTTGTGTTTGCCTTGAGAAAATTGTTTTTGAAGTTCATCATAAGACTTCATAATGTTTTCTAAGTCTGGCCCTTCTTTTTCATCCCAAAACTTTTCAGGTATGAAGTCAGGACGCTCAAACGTTTCTTCTTCTGTGGGCTGGTCCTCTACTTCGGCATCTGCACGATGCTCAATAGTTTCACCTTCTTCTACGGCCTTTTCTTCTTCTAAAGCTGTAGCGGCCATCAAGCCATCAGGAGCCGATACTTCTTCGGTTGTTCCCTCGACCTCTTGGTTGTCACTCTCGCTCATTTGCTCGTTTTATCCTCTGTTCAATTTCACGCACTAAACTATTCTGCCCTTCCCGTGCGTATCCAAAAGAAGGGTCTGCGCCGGGGAGCCATGCGGGTTGCTCGATAGTGATTGCCCGTAAATTTTCTAATACTTTTTTCCCGGCTTCAGTATCAAAACACCGCTTGTACTGAATATCTAAATCTCTTTGTGTCGATGTGTTGGGCAGTTCTAAGTGTGTAACGCTTGAGTCTACACCATCCCAACCCGGTGAGTTTATGCTGCGAATACGCTCTGCTTGGCTCATATTCTATCCATCTCGTTAACACTTTCTGTTTGCATTTGCCCACCACCTTCAGGCGGTAACACGCCTTGTTGCTGTGCCGCCATCTGTGCCATCTGCATCATTTGTTCTTGCATCTGTTGCCGCTCTTGGGGCGTCGTTCTTAACTTTGCCGGGATACCTAGCTGGTCAGCTATGTAATCACCCACGGCATCCATTCTAATTAAGGTCTGACCTTGTGGCCCCATCATCTGAGATATCTGCATAAACTGCATAACCTCGTTTAGTTTCTCGGCATTGTTTGCCATAGCTAACGGTGAGACAGGCACAACGTTGACTTGCAAACCGTTTACTTTCAACGGTAGTTCAATAGTTCCCTTTTCATCCATAAGTTCTAAAGTTCTACGCACAATCGGAAACATTGTTTCACTTATCAAACGACCGAAGGCACTACCCAGATTTTGAGATAGCTCTTTCATCCTTTCGACGATTTCTGTAGCTGACCGAGCCGACATATTGTCGGGCGGCAAGCTTTCATCTAGCAACGTTTTCTTGATATTTATACGCAAGTCATTGCTTACTATCTGAGTCAAGTTAGCGTCACCCGAACGGGGCAGGGGTTGTAAGGAAGGGCCTCGAGGTCCACCGTTCGAGCTAACGCCTATTACTGCGCCGGGAACGATACTTATTGTCTGGGGGTTTAAGACGCCATCATCGACCGCAGTAAACACGCCACCGATACTAATGCTGGCGTTTTTCAAAGTTAATTCAACAACTTTGTTTAATGTCTTAATGTCAGGTAAAGCGTATAGCACGGGGCCACGACCATAACGTTCGTTACTGGCTTTCATATATCGGGAGATTACCCAAGGGAAGGACTTGAGTTTTCTATGCAAAAGTCTAAAATCTTCTTCCGCTGTTATTACGCAGTAATGAATTTGATTATCTATTGTATAGGTTGCCTCAATCATTTCAAGCGATTGCGTCGGGTCTTCCTCATACTTTTTAACAATATGGTCAGGAATCTCTGCATCGGGAAATTCTCGCTGAATTACATTGAAGGGTCGTTTTAATTTACGATAGACCGTGTCAACCGTTCCGTTTGGCCCTTCTTCAAAAGAAATATGATAAGAAGGTACAGCGGTATAACGGATAGGAGTTATCTCATCACCGTCTTGAATCAACATCACAGCCGTACCAACTGCTAGGTCGAGCAAAAACTCACCCATTGCTAAGTCAAAACCCGACTGTTTCATGATGCCAAACATTTTTTCAGCGTAAAAATCTAAAGCTTGTTGAGCTTCTATTCTTTGGTCTTCAGGTATTTCTAGGCCCGGTTCTAATCTACACCACGACCGCTGTGGCGGGAATAGGGAGGATTGTATCCGATTAGCAAACCGGGCCGTACTATGTATGGCAGTGCTGTCAAAAACACGTTTCATTTTGTTTTGACCGGGAACATTACCTTCATAGTAACCGTCGTACAAGTTACGCATAGGAAGCGCATACTCGTAAGCTTCTTCATAGATTGACCGCCACTGGTCTTTATGAGTTTCTGCTTTTTTGTAGCGTTTTTTTATTTCTTTTACGTCAAGCATACTAAGTTTTTTTCTTTCCAAGCGTCGCGTAAGCTATGGCAAAAGCCTGTTTTTTATTTTTGGCTTTACCTTCTTTCATAATTTTATCAGCTTTCTTGCCAACCATTTTATTCATAGCAGATTTATCAAACGGCTTTTTCATTTTCCTACCTCTTTTTGTGCTTCTCTATGGGCTTGAGTAAAACTTTTTCCACTTCTCATAAGCTTTCGCATCATTCGCATATGGCGCTCGCTATGATGCTTGGAATGTTTTTTTAGCGTTTTTTTCTGCCCATCAGTCAAGCTACTCATGCCTGTCTATTCCTTCTCGCAAAATTTCTAGCAGCTTCTACACTGCCAAAACCCCAACGTTTTAATGCTAACGCTTTTCTTGTGGGTCTACCTTTCTCATCTTTCATTGGCCCTTTCATGCCAGAAAACCTTGCCGCAAATGAAACCCGCCTCGGGTTAGTTCCTTTGTTAAGAGGCCGTTTTAAGTTCGCACCTTCAGTTCTTTGAAAGTGCCTACGACCCTCTTCATTCAGACCACCTTCAGGATTTTGATGCGCCTTTTTTACCATACTTAGTCGCCATCTTTTTCCGTAGATTCGTCATCTTGCTGTTCATTTTCTTGCTTAATGGCTTCTTGCCTTTTTTTGCCCCGTACATCATGTACCTCCGTGTGTCGCGGGTTTCGAATATATTTTTTCATCAACCAGTTCTCGGATTACGGCCTAACGTACTTTCAAGCTCTGATTGCGCTGGTGTAGTTTCTCGACCTCTTTGACCCGGTGTTACGCCTTGAGCCATTAGTTGTCTTCGACCCGCTGAAGTTCTTGACTTAAATTTTGCAGCTACTTTTCGACCAGCTTCAGCTTCAGCCTTTTCTGCTTGCACCTCTTGCTCCCTTAAATTTTCTTCAATCTTTGGGTCAGGCTTTGGAGCCTTTGGTCTTCTGAACAATCCGCCCATGATGAAACAACCTCGAATAAATTTTATAATCAGAACCGTCCGGCCCGTAACACCGCAAAGTTCCCTCATACTCAAAGTAACACCTTTCAGCCCATTTGAGAGCCTGAACGTTGTGTGAATGAATGGTGAACTGTAGACGCTTTATCTGCATTTGCTTAGCTGCAAGTTCAAAAAACAGCAAAGCCGTGCGGTGAAATGATATTGTTTTTCTCCCTATGTGCTTGCTTGGAATAAGCCAAGCTTCTGCGCTGCCCTTCCAAAACTCATAAACACCAAACATCGCATAGACTTTACCCTCGCCTATCCCGGTGTAAGCCACTCCGGCGTTGACGTACTGTTTTAAAATTTCAAGATAGTTGCTGTGTTGTGACGCAAGTTTTATGTCAAAATCATTTAAATCGCACATGAGGTAGTGAGCGGGCGACCAATCAACAAGTTTATGCCGGGGATAGTCTAGCGGCATAACTCGATTCAGTTCTTCAATCGAAAACATTAAAATCTAAAACCTTTGCCTTCATGGGCTTTTGTAAATGCCGGGCAGGGGATTTAGTCATAATCCTATGCTCAGAACCAAGCAAACAATACCCCGCCGCATCCCCGACGTGCGAGTGTTCGTTTTTGTTCGGCGTATCTCTAAACCGTTCTTGTCCGGCTCCAATAGCAACACGCTTGAAGTGATACCCACCCGCTAAAGCCTTGCGTAACCGATTGCACTTTCGGCTGATTAAAAAACCGGGCTTGCTATCTATGAGCCTACCCATAGGTATCGCTAAAGCTTCACGCCGGGTTCTAAACTCGTTCGTCGCCGTAGGTCGGGCCAACAACCCCAGAGTTTTTAAATGGTCAAACGCCGTAGTTTCAAATATCTGGTCACGCTGCATACCCGCTGGGTCACCCCATATCATGGTTTCGAAACCTGAGAACCTCGCTTCAAATTCGCTCTTGAGCATTTCCGCAAACCTATTTAGCCCCATGTCAAACGTCACAAGCTCATGTAAAATATGCCAGCGACCATTCGGCATTTTCTGACCAAACACCGCCGCCGGGGTCAGACCAAAGTCTAAGCCAACTTGCACAGGAACATTCGGGTCAGGTTCTAGGTCAGCCGCCATGAGGCTATCGTTATACTCAGGCCAAACGGGTCTACCTTCTTGGACAAACGTATACTTGCCCTCGGCATAGCACTGAATCCAATCTAGGTTCTTACCACCTAGAAGCTGTTCGTAATATCCCGTCGGTAGGTTCTTGATATTCTCAGCTTTGGGGTTGGTTCTCCACCACCTTCCAGACTGATGAATAAACCCTTGAGCTTCCGGCATTTGGTCAGGCACTTCATCAATACTAACTTCTAACACACCACCGGGCTGCTTAAAAAAATCCCACGCATACCGACCTCTAGGCTTTTCCTTTTCAGCCAAGCGATACCAGTAATGGTCATCATCCATTGGATTAGAGTCCATAATAACCCCATGCCAAGTAGGTCCACCGTCAGCCTTGGTCGGGAAACGTCCGACCCTATGCGTCAGCCCATCAATAACCGCTTTAGGCAACTCCCTAGCTTCATTGACCCAAGCCCCCGTCAACTCCAAAGACAACAGCTTCCTAACATCCTTCGGGTCATCCAAAGCTAAGAATATAACCTCACAATCAATACCAGCCGCACCATCTCTAGGCGGTAACTTGATATGATGAACGATAGGCGGCGAATACTTTACAGGACCCCAAACGTGTTCAGGCATCAACTCCAACCAAGTCTTCAACGTCGTGGTTCTCAACATAGGGTTAGTATTCCGTACAATCGCAAACCTTGTGTACTTAATCCCATCCCTCGGACTAGGCTTTTGCTCAATAGCACGACGCCATATTTCGGCACAGCAAGCGTAAGACTTACCACTCCCCACAGGCCCCATAATGCCTCGAACAAAACCCTTGCTCTTGAAAAACTTAGCCACCGTAGGCGACGTAGAAAAATCCAACTTCATGTTGCTCAAAGGCTCACTCATCACCGTCCTCCTTCGGCATAACCATCTCAATGCTCACCACACCCGGCTTATCAATCTCCTTCTCGTTATCCAGTAACCCCGCAGACTTCGCCAGCATCTGACCTATCCGAACCTTGTCAATCATCTCAACCTCCACTTGCTCACCATGCCGGGTAGGGGTCACCTTAATCTTCCTAATCGCCCTCAAAGCGTTCTCAGGAATATCCCCCACATCCTTCAAGTCCACACTCGTAGACCCATCCTCACGATGAACAATATCCACCACATCCGTAACCTTCGCAGAATACAAACCCAGCAAATCCATCGCTAACTCGTCACGTTGTTCGTAGATTATCTTAGAACCACGCAACCGCTTGGTTATCCCCCGTGTAGCAAACGGCGTAACACGGGGAACCTTCGGCTTATTAGAACGGGATTGGGTCATCAGATATTTCCGCTTCACGATTGTCTTCAGGCTTAGACCAAGTACCACTAGCACCCGCATCCTCTCTCGGACGCTGCTCAAATACATTCATCCAAACCTCACCCCTCTCATTAGGCAACGGTAAAGCATCTAACTTAATACTCTCCTTCCCATCATCCGACACAAACTTAACTCCAAGCTTCTGCCAGTACGTCTTGCCCTCCTTGCCCTCACGAGGCTGAACTACATCTAAAACTTTAACCATTTACTTCTCCACGTTTTTTACCAAAATATTTTTGAGTGACCCCTATACTACGCGACAGGGGGCGGGGGGGCATAAGGTCGCTTTTTTATAACGCCTACCCCCCCTGCGTTCATTGGTTGTACAAACTGTATCCGAACGTTTGACGTTTGTACATTCACCTTATCCGCATCTTATTTGCTAGGTGTTGCAGTGTCTGCTTTGCGTCTTTGTTTCCCTTCTTGTTTTCTTTTCTCGCTATGAAATACTGCAACGATACTGGGTGTTGCTTGTTATTCTTTACCAGCCAATCCAATACATACCCAGCTTCCTTACCGAAACTATCGACAGTATAGCCAAGTCCGTACAGTTGCTTCGCCAACTCCATCTGTCGCATATCGTATACCCAACCCTTCCCGTATCTCCTCATTATTTCGTCGCTCATTCGTTCGCATAATCGTCTACAATCAATATCCTTTATCTCTTTATCTATAGTTCTATGTAAGTCTTTATGAACAAGCTGGGCCTTGTGGCTATGCACAAGCTGGGGCTTGTACTTGTCATTATCATCTACAAGCTGGGGCTTGTGGGTTTTAGACTTATCCACAGGCTGTTTTGTCCGTTTCTTTTGACCTTTTGGCCCGGATGTAGCGAGTTCAATTGTCTTCTTAGCTTCTTCTGCTTGTTGCTGTGGTGTAGCTGCGTCTGACGGTATTGTTGCCAGTGCTTCGTCCAGTGATACCCTTGGGTCGTAGATAACGCGCCATGCGGCTCCTTTACGTCCGTAGGGCCTGATGGGAGCTTCTTTGCGTATCTTTTCGATGTATCCCCACTGAACGAGCTTACGCATATGCTGAGAGATAGCTTGCTGTGTACAATTCATTCGACGGGCGAGGGTGCTTTGGTTTACCCAGAAGATGGCTGTATGGTAGTTAACGTGACCACAGCAATGAGCGAGTACGACCATTGTCATGGGGTACTGATAGAAGCGTTCGTCTACTATAGCTCTTCCCGGTAACGCGGAGTATGCGCCGGGTGATTGGTTTTCGCCGTGACCTTCTGGTGCGTCGCGTACCGGGTCTGGTGTGAGTTCTGACTTTAGCATTAGTCTTGTTCTATTTCCCCGTAGCCGCTGCACTCCTCACATTCGACCAGTTGTTCATCTAGGAACCCGCCGTTGACGTAGTCTACGACTGCGACTTCTGCGTAATATTGACCTTCGCCGTCGCAATGGGGGCAAGCTACAGTTTTACCCATCGTCCACCCTTTACTTTTTTAGCTACGGAGATTGGCATGAGTACCCCGGAGGCTTTGGATTCTGGGTTACCCATCTTTACGGTATCTGCGCCCCAAGATGTTCTGTAGGTAACGCACAGGCTTTGAAGTATGGACGTTTTGATAATAAACAGTTCGTCACCGACGCCGTGAAACCACAGGTCTGGGTTTGGACCTTTGGGATGTATGCCGGAAGGTTTGCCGTGGTCGTATGTTTGCAGTGCTAGCTTCTTTGAGTATTCCGCTAGCTTGTCGTTCTTGACCTCACCTGTTAACGCGAGTGTGCCGTAAAAAGGAACCTCGATATTTAAGCGTAGGTCGTAGGTATGTTCCTTGGGTTTGAAGACTTCGTACCCTTCGTCTTTTAAAAATTTAAGTACACGACGTTCGAACAAGTCGCCTTCTGCTTTCTTAGCTTTCCAATCTGCGTATCTTGGTCGATGTTCATATGCGGGTGGGTCGGTTTGCGAATTGTACACTTTGGTCATAGTTTACCCGTACTTTCTGCGATTAGCTTTGAGTTGAAATTCAATTGTTTCGTCGCGAGGTTGGACGCGATACTCTTCTTTGGTTTGAAATTTTACACTGCAAGCTGGGCAAGAATAGAGCCGTAACACTTTGCCTTTGCTGCGCCGGGATTTGTTCAAAACCACTGTTCTGGTGCTGCTACATTCTGGACAGTTCATCACGCAAACTTTTATATATTTTGTAAACCATTGGGTTTTGCTCACACAGTTTGTTAAACCTTTTGATGCCGTGAAGAATTGTCGTGTGGTCACGTCCAAGCTGACGACCTATCTCTGGCAAGCCGTGACCCGTCAGGTCGAAAGCGAGGGTGTACAACATTTGACGCCAAGGAATAATAACACCTTGCCGAGTTTTACCAACAAGAACCTCTGGCTCTATGTTACTATCGCGTGAGATGGCAAGTTGTATTGTTTCGATTGATACAGCTTCGGTGAGACTTCTATAATTTTTGTTCCCAAGTGTATCGCTTCCACCAGTTTTTTCTTCAGTCTGTACACTGGGGTCTTGAACCCCTTTACGTCCTCGACCACCGTGCAACCGAGTTGACCCTGCGGCCCTATCTCTTTCGTGTCCATGTATTGAAAGTCTGCTAGATACTTGCATATTAGTTTCCCGTTTATTTCGCATCTGAATAATGGTTGAAGTCTGAGGTCTAGGATTTCTCCGGCCTCAAGCCTTGGCTTTATTCCAAACCAGTAGTGTTTAGCTTCAGCCATACTATCAAAGGTATAACCGTCTAATTCTACCTTTTTGGCTTTGTATTTTTGCATAAAAATTACCTGTCCAAAAAAAAATGTGACCTTTGCCACTTGTACAAACGATATACACATGTTATATGAATGTATAGGTGAACGATGTATAAACGAAAGGTAACCAGATTATGGAAAGCAACATAGAAGCACAACGCACAGAGTTTTATAAAAAAGTAGAAGAAATCAAAGCTGCAAGAAATGCCTACTTTGCCGATTTGGAAGAAAAGCCTTTAACTTATTTAAAGGATTATACTGTTGAAAAAATACAGCCTAGTGAAATGAAGGTTGGCGATTTAATGCACCAAGAGGGTTGCATTTATAAAATTACAAAAATCAAAGTGTTTGAAGAAGATGACCCACGCTATCCAGTTTACGTTGCTGTAGGCAGTTATGTTGGCGGTAGTTTATCAATATATAAGCTTTGTTTGGAAGAAGCTGCGAACGGCTACGCTAAAAATCACTTCACTACTCAGCAAGGTAATGCTCGCGCTACTTGGTTACGAGTTACATTAAATTAATCAACAGGGGCTTCGGCCCCCTATAAACGAAAGGTAATCAGATTATGAAAATCCGAATTGAACACACCATAGAGTTAAGCGATTGGGAAGTTAAAGCTATGAAGTCTTACTTTAGTGAGTTTGATGATGGCTCAGAAACTTTTCGTGAGTTTATCAAATCCTACGTCTTATCAGGGGGTTTGGGAATACTTCAGGATAAAACTATGCAATACAGTTTTGAGGAAAACCAATGAGAGATTTAGAGTACAAGCCAACTTACATTGTTGAGCGTGTGGACGGTGAAATACCTCACATTAGAAAAATATACACTTCTTTGTCGTGGGCCAAAAAAGCCTTGTTTAAGCACATGATTGATAACCAAGAGGATGGATGGGTAGTCTTGTCTGAAAGCCTTGGTTACCAAAGCGTTTTAGGTTTAGTGCGACAAGAGCATGGTGGAATAGTTGAAATTGAAACGTTTGATGATGATGGGGAACTGTTGTCACCCATTATGACAATGCATTTGAAAAGGGCGTAAAAATGACACTCAGCCAGACCAGACCTGACCACGGTGTACCGCACACAGGCAAGTTCGCTTGTTACGTTCGTGTGTCAACTGACAAGCAAGACGTTGAAAACCAGATGTTCGGTATAAAGGCTTATTTAAACGGCGGTGAACACCAAGCAAAGTGGTTCAAAGAGGAGGGCGTCAGTGCTGCAAGCGATTGGCACAGCCGCAAAGAACTGCACAAATGTTTCGACTATTGCCGCAAGACAGGCGCGACAATGGTGGTCTATTCAATCAGCCGAATGTCTAGGCGAACTTGGGAAACCTTGCGCTTCCTTGAACAGGAAGTAAGCACTGGCAGAATAAAGCTTGTGGTAGTTGATAACCCAAACCTAGACCACAACACAATCGGTTTACTTTCCGCTGTTGCTGAAATGGAACGCACGCAAATTCGTGACAGAACCAAGGCATCGTTAAACAGAATCAAAGCAGAGATAGCAGAGAAGGGGAGCTACACCACCCGAGCTGGCAAAACTATCAAGAAGCTCGGCAACCCGGTGGCGGCGGCGGAAGCGGCAAAGAAGGGAAGAGCGTATCAAATTAAACTAGCTGATGAACGGGCAGAGGACCTATGGCCTTTGATATCTAATCTGTTGGACCAAGGTCATGGCTACCGAGCTATCGCCCGGCAACTAAATAAAATGGAAGTGCCTACACCCGCCAAGCGACGCAATCCAGACTTGGCTAAACATACCGAGTGGTACGCATCAAGCGTCAGCAACTACGTCAAAAGAATTAAGGGAGCAAAATAATGAACAATATTAATCTTATAAAAAATTATGATGATACACTCTCAGACTTAAATTTGTTGTGGGCGCGGCGAAACATAGATATTGAAATAGATATTTTAGATGGAACTCGCCCGACAGAAATTGAGGAAGAAAAGAAAATAAAAGAGTGGGTATTGCATTCGCCTTCTAAAAGAAAATTTGCATTAAGAATAATTAGAGCAACAATGGATAATAGTAAGGTAACTATACCAGAGTTAGTAAAGCAATCTGTCGCATCGCGCATATCTATTTTGGAATTTGTCAAAGAATGTGAGGACGCAGGGTGGATTACAGTTTGCAGAGCTGGCAAAATAAATGAAATATCTGCGAAACCATTGTTAATAAGCGCTTATTTAAATTATTGTACTTGGCTTACAGAGACTTATTACACACAAGAATTACGTGAAATTTTAGTGAGTATGCGGCTACTTGCTCATCTAAAAAACGGTAATTTAAGTGTTAACTAACTTTACATCTAGGTGTAAAGTTGTTTCATATTGATACCCTAAACAAAACATGTACTTGGTAAGGAAGGAGAGTAAACGATGAACAAACGCACGTTATACCCGACCTACAATAGAAAGGGTTTTAACTACACTTTGTACAACATCCGTAAGGGAGTGATGCGTTTTAAGCGTCGCCTCGACATACAGATGTGGCACATAGACCATCTCACTAAGAGCATCGAAGAGCTTTCCGCTTTGGTTGATGAGTTAAAAAGAATTAAGAACTCTAACACGCTTAGAAATTCTGACAAATGTATGTACGCTCAGATGACCATAACAACGGCGAACTCGCGGTTTGCAAACATGACCCCATCAGACCCTCGGTCCCGGGGCGCAGAGCATTTAGAATATACTGAACAAGGTTTAGTAAATAAGAATGGTCACGAAGAAATAGCAAAACGTGAAGACCTGTTGGAATACCCAAAACCCGTTAAACCTGACCACAAAGGTTAGGTTTAGCATTTGTAAAAAACCCTTTGTGAGTTATACAGAGGGTAGAAGTGGAGTAAACAATGAATAAAACATGGACTATTGCGCGGGAAAGTTTCAACGCTTTTCGCATAATATATATTACCTTAGTAAGCACAGCCCGAACAGCTTTACAGACTAAACAGGGGAGACTGTACAGTGCAGTCTTTACTGATACCTTACTGATTATACTGTTAGCATACAGTGTCTACTGGATGCTTATGATTGGTTGCGCCCTTGACGATAACTGTGCTGCGGCTCAAGGATATTGAGCCATGCCAAAACTTACAAAGACAGGCTACGAGATAGGTAGCAGTGAGGCGGGTGCTATTGTATTACATAAGACTAGCTTCCAGACACGGCATGAAGTTTTACGCAAACATAAGCTAGCCCGGGCAGGGGTAGAGACTATAGAAGAGGTGCGTAACGAGCGTGCTTTGCGCCGGGGTAATCATTTAGAGCCAAGCGTCGCATCATGGGCTAACGAAGAGATAGAACGCTTGTCAGGCGGTGACGCCATAATGTTTGAACCTACTGAAGCTTATCGCAAAGAAGGGCTAGGCATTGCCAGTAGCTTAGACAGGATAATTGAACTGTCTGAACCCATAACACTTGATAAGCATGATGGTGGTCAGGCGACGTTGATGGGGCAAGGCATTGTTGAGATAAAGACTGACTTCTATCACAACGACAAACCTAAACAAGAATGGATTATTCAGGTCATGCATCAGATGTTCTGTGCCGAAATGTCATGGGCTATCATTGCTTGTATGTGTCAGCGTGGAAAGCTGCACCTTTACCCGGTCGAATGGGATGCCATGATGGTTGAAATTATGGCTGATTGTTATGCCGAGTTTTGGAACCTCGTAAAAGAGGACGGTGAATACCCGCCAATAGCTGAAGACTCAAAGCCAGAGTACAAAGATATTTCCAAACATCTTGAAAAGACTAATCAGGATTTGGGCGATTTGTGCGCTGATTATTTAAAGTGGGTTGCAGCCGAACGAGCCGCTCGGACTGAAAAAGAAAAGCTCAAAGAAGGTATTACCATGTGCCTTGATAGTCTTGACGTTGAGTACGCTAAGATACCCGGCTTTCAAATTAAAGCGGCGTCACAACCCAGAGAGAGAAAAACACAGATTGGCACGGGTGAGTTTTACGACTCTGTGTCTTTCGCAATAAAGGAGACAAGCAATGAATAGTATTGTAACCACCCGGCAAAGCCTTGTGCCGACTTCAATAAAAGAAATGGAATTGTTTGCCGAGAAACTTAGCAAGTCAATTTTAGTTCCAAAAGATTATCAAGGCAAACCCGCTAATTGTTTCGTTGCAATTCAGTGGGGTTTAGAATGTGGCCTTGCGCCGCTTCAGGCGCTTCAGTCAATAGCGGTAATAAATGGTAAGCCTAGTATGTACGGTGACGCTTTACTAGCAATGGTACGTGCTGACAGTCGCTGTCTGGGCGTAGACGAAAAACAAGACGGTGGTGTTGCTACTTGTATTATCAAGCGTAAGCACTCTGACGGGAGTGTTGAAGAGATAAAAAGAACGTTCTCAATGAAGCAAGCAGAGCAAGCCGGGCTATCAAATAGACCTACATGGAAGGCTTATCCAGAAAGAATGTTACAACACCGAGCGAGGGGCAACGCTATCCGTGATGCTTTTCCTGACGTTATACACGGACTAATCTCTGCTGAAGAAGCACAGGACTACGACGAGCCGAAGGATGTAACGCCTTCACAAAAACCAGTGGCAGCACCTACACTTGAAACTTTAACGCAGCCAAAAATTGAAGAAGCTGAAGTCGTGCCAGAACCGCCTGTCTCAGAGTTCGATAAAATTTTAGAGGGCTTGAGTGTCGTGCCGGAGAAAGGAGAAGACATTGAGGCAGAGGATTTTAAACTCTACGTTCCGAACAAACCAGACGATACAAAGACGTATCAACAACCACTGGATTTCATGGACGCCTACAACGATTTGTTATTAGCAGTTTGTAGAGCTTCAAAGCTTGCTCCGGCACAGAAACGTACCAAGATGAAAGAACTTGAGCAAGCCAATTTAGAAACATTTAAAACAATTCCTGAAGACATGGCGAAAGAACTTAGAGAAAAACGTATTCAATACAATAAAGGTTTGAGCATTGAGGAGAGAGACAATGAAAGATGATAAAAAACCGTCCGGGATAAACAAATACCACCAACCCACCGGGATAATTCGTAACCAACGATTAAGGGAATTAATTAAAAAACGAGAAGAAAAACTTGATGAAGAAGTTGTCGAAAATATAGGCAAAGAAAAATTTGGCATGACCCCAAAGCAGAAAAAGGTCTATGACTTTTTAATTGCTTACCGGAAAACCTACGGGGTCTATCCATCTACGGCTGAGATAGCGGCGGGTGAGATAGACGGGAGACAGATACTTCCCAAGAGACACAAGTCTGCTTGCTGGGCTATCATGACTCGGCTAAAGCAACGAGGTTACATTGAGGTATTGCCTTACACTGAGCGAGGGTTGCGAGTTTTATGACAGTAAATCTTTGTCAGCTTTTCTTGCACCACCCTTACCACTGACGAAAGATTTGACCCGACTCATAGCCCAACTGTGTGCGCTTTGACCGGGTCTACTACCGCTAGAATAAAATGCACCCAAGCCACGACGGTAGACTTTATTTAGAGTAGATTTTGAAAACCTACTTGCTCCCGGAATACTATCAAATTTAGCCATCAGGTTTTACTCCTTTGCTTTGAGATTCTATCCATCATCGCGGGGGTCAGCTTTCCCATCAGATACAAACGTCTAGTCCTCTTGATTTCGTTTCTAGTTTTGTCCGGGTTCTTAGAACCGCTGACATACTTCTTAGGAAGACCAGACTTCTTGTCTTTGGCGACCTTATCAAACTTACGCATTAGCCATCTCCATAGCTGCTTTCAGAGTCTCTTGATTGCGCCGAGTCCAACCCTTGCCAAATGTTTCAAACGTCTTGAGCCGCTCGTAAAACTTCTGACGCTGTTCATACAAATACTGAATCATATTTGACGGGTCATTCTCTGCTACGAGGGTAAGTGTCTTGGGGCCGATTGCACCATCTTGTTTTGCGCCAATGTACTTTTGAATAACTTTTGCCGGGCGCCCAGTGCCTGAGTTTACCGCCCAATCGAACGCCGCAAAGTCCAGCCCTGACGGCAAGTCATCACCTCTTATTCTATCCCAGTAGTTTGTCTTGTAGATAGGGGCTACAGATTGAGGTGTAAGGTCTCTCATTTCTTGTTCAGAAACCTCATGTCCAACCCATTCCTCATAAACTTTTTTTGTTACACCGAGGTTAGTCATACCTCCCGGGTCGGCTTTCAAATTTACGAAGCCACCTTCGTGGTGCAACAACATCTTTAAAGATTGCTCAAAGTTCTCTTTCATCGCCGCATCTCCAAATATAATCTCCAACAGTTAACTAAAGTGTTTAAGCTAACCGCACTAAAAAGCATTATCCATTGCCACATTTCCATTAGACTTTTCCCTTGACGTATTTAGACACAGCCCGGTTGCCAAACCAAAACGACATTATAGCGGCAAACAATCCCGCAGTCGGCTCATCCCATATTACGGAAAGAGCTTGCCCCAGTTCTGTCCCACTATTCATAAGAGCGAATAGGGCGGTTACTTTAATGGCAACGAATAAAGCAAAAAAACAATAAGTGATAACGGGCCTAACACTTCCCCGGAGTGCATTGATAAACCCGCCAGAGTCGATACTGTCATGTTGATATAACCCCTCTGCTTCTTTTATATCAGCCTCTCGGTCTAATACTTGAAGCTTCAATTCCGAACGCTTTGACATAAGGTCAATTTCAAGCTGTGCCTTCTGCATCGCGTGTTTGTGTTCTTGATTTGCCTTGAAGAAATTGAGAACCTCCGGGGCAAAAGAAGTGGTGAAGCCCAGAAGACTTCCTATTAAGGTTATCATTCCGAGCCACCTCTATCTGTTTTGGATTCCTTCCCAAGCCACAGAGCGAAAGATGCCGAAAGCATCGCGGTGACCAAAGATACGAACGCGCTCTGTTGAGTTGTTGGGTCAGACAAACTCATAAACCACAAACAAACTTTCCAAGTCAAAACAATCTGACAAAGAAATGCTAGTCTAGGTAGTATCTTGAGTTGGTCTATTGCGTGTGCTGTGATTGTAACCATTTTAAAAACCTCAGTGCTATTTTCTTTTTAGACGTTGCTATAACAACGTACCCCCCGGAGTCGTACACCACCCATCTGTTTCGTTTGACTTCTCGAATTGAAAACATGAAGCATTACCATACACCTCGCGAGCGGCCCAAGATGTAGAGGCCATATAAAGCCCCGCCTACAGCCCCACCAACTACAATAATTGCTAACATCAATTCGTTTCTTTCTCGTCGCATTCTAATCCTTGCTTCTTGTGCAGCCTTTCGAGACTTCCTAGCTTCTGCCTGATATCTTACCCAACGCTCAAAAGTTCCCGGCGGACTGTATAATCTCATGTAACTTTCGATTTCAGCCCGGCGTTCTCGTATCTTTTCAAGCTCAAGAAAAGCCTCAAAATCATTGGCCTCTTTCCCCCAGACTTTTGCAAAAGGATTATTTTTTTGTCGCTCAACCTCTTCTTTTAAATCTTCTTCCGCTTGTAGGAATGTTCCTACCGACTTCATAAAATTTGCACTCTCCTTCCCATTTTTTGCAAACTGGGAAATCACCGAGTACGCAGCATTCGCCGCCCCTATGATTTCTAGAATAGCTATTGTTTTTTCTTTTTAGGTCGCCCGGCCTTTTTCTTTGGAAGCTGCACTTCCCAAGCTTCATTAACGTCAGGCGTAGAGGGGTCATCTGCTTTTAAGGTACCGTCAGAATTCCTAGCTCGTTTACGTTTAGGCGCAGCGTCCGGGCGTAAATGTGGGTTTAAATCATATATATGTGGCATAGGTTACTTTCTCCATTTGTACATTTAAATTAGATTATTACTTTCCTATGATTAAGTAATTGATAGTTTGAACCAGTATCATGAGTTTCAAACTCTAAGAAATGTCTGTAACCTCTTGAGTAGTGACTTGGCATTTTGCCAGAAAAACTTGTGGAGAATGTAGGTAAATAATTAGAACCTCGTTCTATATAACAGCCATTATTTGTACTATTAAATGAAAAAAATCTATCTAATGTTATAGGCACCACACTAGTTACTGGTATGTCAGGACGAATAATAAGTCTTTCAGTTATCGCAGTTGCTGAACCACTTGTAAAACTATAAGCTGAATTTAAATTATAAGATTTTAAAAGAGCTGTATTTGAACTATTTGAAGTCATAAATACTTTTGTGCCATCTGAATTAAAATTAAGACTTCCTACCCCACTTGTTCCTAAAGTACCAAAAGCATGAAATCCATCGTGACTTTCTGTTGTTGGGTCAAACGCTGATGAAAGAGAATATTGGTCTACTCCATCCCCTGATTGACCCATAATATACATTTTTGTACCGTCAGCGTTAAATCTTATACCAGTTGGTTGAGTTTCTTCCAATTGTACTGAACGAACAGAAGTATGAGAAGCAGTTGCTATATCATAAGCACTAGAAAGAGTATAAGTATTTACGTCATCACCCGCTGAACCAATAACAAACAATTTTGTACCATCATTATTAAAAACCATTTCAGTGGGAACACTTTCTTGTGGACCTACATCAAGCCTTGTTTCACTTTGACCATTTGCTGATGACAATAAATAAGGAACTGATAAAGTATATTGAATAATTTCATCATAACTATGGTTGCCAAAATAGGCTTTTGTGCCATCATTGTTAAAACAACCAAAAGTCTCAGACTGGACAAAACCATCAGCGAGTGTATTATCAAATGTCCATTTAGTTATATCATCTAATTCGGCTGCGCTGTTGTTATGCCCGGGAATAAAGGTATAAATAAAACGTTTAACAGTTTCAGTCGGAGTCCCAAAAGTAATAGCTGTATTACCTGTTAAAGTTCCCGCATCAAAGTAATCATTGTTGGCAATATCTAGTGTGACACTGCCCGTTGTTGCAACAGATACATAACCGCTACTAAAGTCTGCTAATTTTCTAGCTCGTGATACCATTTTTATTTCCTACTCTGTATTTCTCAAACCATAAGCTCTAAAAAATCTGCTTTCGAAATTTCCTGACGACCAGTTAAATCTTATGCCGCCAACTTCTTGAGCATTAGCTGGATTTAAACTTCCATGAAATGTTCCTGCTTTAAATGCACCAGAAGAATTGAACATAGTAAATTCACCAAAAATAGATGCGAGTGGGCCGTTAGCATGAGAATTTCTTAAACCACTCAATACAAGTCTACCGCTTACACCTTCATATGCGTCAGTGCCGACTGAGTTGCCAGAAATTTGCATACTGCTTGTAGCTGTTCCAGTTCTTGCTGTGCCACTCTCATTAACATACCACTCGTATGCATCAGCCGTTGTAATTTCTGCACCACTAGTATTATTAAAAGTAACAAGTAATTGTTGAGCGTCAGTAGCTGGTCCACAACGAAAATATATTTCAGCATCTGAAAACCTATCAGGAATATTTTGAAACTGAACAGTTGATGCATCTGTTGTTGTTACTGCTTGGCTATCAAAAGCAAGATGTCCGATAGCGCCTGTTGCATTAGGAAGTTTTACAGAACTGTTAGCAGAAGGTGTATCCCAATCTAAAGTACAATCAAAGCTAGTACCTTTATGATTTTCCCAATAAAGAGTTTGCTCAGAGTCAAATTGCAATCTATTATTTACACCATCAATAGTAACTTGTCTAAAGCCACTTCCATTTTTTGTTCTAAGTTGAATATTTCCTTTTTCAGAAGTATTAGTAGTATTTCCTATTTGCCCTCTTACACTTGCATATGTAACAGAAGAATCAGCAGAATTTTTTCCATTAAACCTAATAAGACCAAGTGCATCATTAGTAGCAGGGCTTGAACTATCTCTTTCCAATCTGAAGTCAGGGCCTTCGCTTGAACCCGCATCAACCAAAGTAGATGTTAAGCCATCTGTTACAGTTGAAAGAGAATGATTACCGTTTGCATTTGCTAAAAATGGTTGAGAAACAGTAAAAGATGTAAAGCTATATATTTGCAAAACATCACCAACATCAGCCGCCGCATCAGCATCTAAAGTAAAAACTGTGGCACTCGTTGCAGTAAAATCCTCAGAGGGTAATATAATACCATTTAATGTAACTATAAAATTTGATGTATTATAATTTAAAGTTGTGCCACCAGAGTCAGCACCAGTAAATGCAGTTTGTCCTGCAGTAGCTGTAAATGAGAATACTGTTAAAGTAGCCGCATCATTTGCATTGAGAGCAACCCAAGCACCACCATTATATACAAGCATTTGATTGGTAGTAGTATTGTAAAACAAATCTCCTTCATCATTATTTGATGCAGGGTTTGATGTACCAATACGATAACGGTTTGCAAAATTATTAACATTTGTAACATTTGCAGCAACTGTAGAAATAGCGTCTGTAGCTGTCGTTCCATCCTCAATATCTGCTAATGCTTGTATGTCAGCTACTATTGATGATGTACCTAAATGAGCCATGTTTGAAACAACTGACGCAGTTCCTAGTTGTGCCATATTTGCAATCACAGAAGTTTCACCCAAAGCCGCTAAGTCAGCCAAAACATCTGTTGTGTTAAGTGCCGCCATGTCAGCGAGAACATCGGTTGCGGCTAATGCAGAAACACTTGAGGTTACACCCGCGACTGAGGTTACGTTTGAAGCTATTCCTGCAACTGAGGTCACATTAGAGGAAATACCCGCAACTGTACTTATATTAGAATTGTTCCCTGCTACTGTGTTTATATTAGAGTTATTTCCCGCAACTGTATTTATGTTTGAAGAATTCCCTGCTACCGAAGTTACATTTGATGATATCCCCGCAACTGTTGTAACGTTAGCTGATATCCCCGCAACTGTGTTAACATTTGTTGCATTAGAGGCAACCGTTTGAATTGCATCAGTGGCATCTGTTCCATCTTCAATATGCGCCAACGTTTGAATATCGGCGGTAACATTCGCTAAAGACTGAACGTCTGCTATCTGTGGCCCTTGCTCCGCTGCGCCCGTAGTAGCGTTGAAACCTAACACACGACCTTTACGGTCATCCTTGTCGGGTAAAGTAAGGTCTACGTTTACTGCATCTCTGACCGGGGCGACCATTGCTCTATCTAGCCGTTCTTCGTGACTAGCCAGTATCATCGTTAAAGTGTCAAAATCGTTTTCTAGGGAAGTTGCTGTAATATTACCGCCAGTAGTATATACACTGCTACGACTAAGAGGTAGGTCGCTAAAGACACTTACAACCGCATTGTTAGCCGGGGTATGGTCAGATGGGCTAGTTCTAAAAACTACCTTGCCCGTACCGTCAGCATTTAACCCAATAGAGTTTGATGACGTTTTTATGTCATAGTGAGTGCTTTCAGTCTTTAGCGTACCGTCAACATCCACTTTAATATCAGACGTATTGTTTACCTGAAAACTAAAACTAAACTCAGTAGTCGAGCCATTAGCAGTAAACTGCGCCCGTCTTGTCTGGTCTGTAATACTAAAAGTAGCCATTTGGTAAACCTTTCCTTTTCGAATTGTACACTACTAACATCATTGTGTCACCATTACTGTAAACTCACACCTAATTCTCTCATCAGTAAGTCTTTTTCTGCTTGAACTTCTTTATCATTAGGCGGTTTTAACATACTTGGATTACGCCCAGTAACGTCTTTGATAGTATCCCTCTGCCTTACAAGTGCGCGTAATTCAGGGTATTCAAGCAGCATAAGCTTTTTGGCAAAGCCTTTATACATAGAGTCAACACTTTGCAATAACTTAGCCTTTTCACCTTTAGAAGTAGGTACATAACCAGTATCACTAAAGTCATCAGGTTTTTGTTTATAGTCATCAGCGTTAATCATATCATAAAATGCACCAAGGACATTCTGTGGTATATCATCTTTGTTTTGAAAAATTTCGTTTATAAACTTTGAGCGTTCTGGATAATTATAGAGTTCAATGTATCTTTGATACTGTTTGCCACTCAATCTAATCATAGGCTCATTCATAGAACGTGGTAACATGTTAAAACCCAAACCTAGTTTATCTAATTCAGCGTTTATTATATTAGCGTTTGGTAACTCTTTAACTTTGTAAGGAACAAAAGACTGCCATAATACACCTGTTAATTTACCCTTGTTAAATAACAATGAATCAGCATCTTGAATTTTTGTTTGGCCTTGAAACATAGGCTCAAACCAACGGTTATATTTTACGGGTAACTCTTTAGACATTCCGGGTATTCGACTACGCATATAACCCAATGCTTCGTATAACCCTCTTATTTCAGGTTGTAAGCCAACACCGGGAACATAATTAAATTGGGCGTCAGGTCTTGGGTCACGGGCATAAGGGTCTAAATATCTTTCTACTGTTGCGGTCATACTGTTAGGAAGAGTTCCCATAGAGCCAACAGACTGACCAACAACTAACCCGGCTGTGCCAAATTGTTTCGCAAAAAGCTCACGAATACGAATGACCTTTGCCTCAGTGCTTTCCATTGCAGAACCACCTACGTCTATTAACTCGCCAACAAATTGCATCATTGGCAAGGAAGTCGTTACATATTTCATGGTAGCTAAAGTTATATTTAAAACAGCTTCATCAGCCATTTCACTTTCAGCGTACATAAGTGTATCCGCTGTATCAACGTATGCAGCTAAGACCCCAGATATGGGGTCGTACCTTTCATAAGATATCCAGTTCCATTTGTTAGCTTCTTCATCAAAAACACCAATAGAGTAGGGTCTGTTATTAATTAACCAGTTGCTTCTTTCTTTTTTGTTAGTTGGTCCGTAACCCGTTATAACAAAATCATCTGAATAATAACCTTTTGCAAGCGACATAGTCGCGGCGGCTATTCCACCAGACACTCCAATTCTAGCCATTGCTTCACGACGTTCAGCATTAGAACCTTTAATAATTTTATCAACCAATACACTAGGCATTACTAAACCCATAGGTGTGCGTTCTGTGATGCGGCGAAAAACCTGAGTAGGCGTTTTGTAAAAAGGAACCCATATTTTTGTAATAGGGTGAGACATAAACCCTTGAGCCGCACCAAGGAAGCCGGGAACATCATCTTGAAACGTTACCATCCTCGCAAACTCAGACGCTTCCTCAAACGCATTTTCATCATACAAAGTTCTTAGATACGCTTCTCGCCCTTCTAGTTTAGCGGTTGCCGTGTCTGCACCATTTTTTAAAGCAGCTTTACGAGCATCTTGTTCGGCTCTTACAGACAATGCTTCTAGCTGCGCCCCACGGCTTAACGTTTTAAAAAACTCATCCATTGCAATCATAGGTCTGTAACCTTGCATCCGCATCAGTATTCCAAACCCATCAAAGAAATTAGCCGCTGTAGCTTCTATAAGGTTTCCTCCTTCTTCAAAGTTTAACAACCCCGCACCTTGTCTAGACACGGCTCGCATATCAACGTCTAACTTGCTTGTGCTATCTAAAAGGCTTTCTTCGTTTTTAAGAGCATAGTATCCCGCTCTTAAAGCTTGACCAATATATTTTGCTTGCGCTGTAACCATACTTAACGCTTCTTGTGGTCTACCTTCAAACAATCTTTCCAAGGCTAACAACTCTAAGTGTACAACAGAACTTGCGCCGTTAAATGCGTGAGTAACAGGGTTAGATAACAATGCTGATTGATAAATCTCAACCAACATATCCGCGCCTTTTCTAAGGACTGTTCGTTTAGCAAATTTGTGGCGGCTAGCGTCTTTAGGTAAACGGTCATAGTGCATTAAAAATAAATCAATAGCTCCCTCACCACCATGAGCATCGATAAAAGATTGAGCATTGTTTTCATCAACAACCGCTGAGTAATTAGGGCTTGCGGCTGTTTCAGTGCTTAACATTGTTCGCATTGCCTCAACTCTTTTCTTAGAAGGTGCAGCTATTATTTTATGTGTTCCTAATGTCCGGGCTATGTCTTCAGAGTTTCCAACTAATTGAACGAGGGCATAACCTTCTAGACTAATGGCTTGTGCAGCTTTAGCTTTATCTACTGGGTCATTCGTTTTTTTAGCTATTTGTAAAAGTCTGTCAGCCTCAATTCCTAACGACATAACAGTTCTACGAGCCGCTAATACTTCAGAATCCGTAAACGGTCTGTCTCCGGGCTTACGCTTCATAAGCTCTATAAATATATCATGTGCGCCTATACGGTTAGCATCAGCTACAACTTGTTTAAAACCGCGCTCTCCCTTGCGAAGTATTTTCTGACGGTCAGCGGTTACGATATCTTTATAAGTGTTGTAGGTTGCAGCTATAAGTTTCTTTAGTTCTGCATCTGCTTTTACCAAAGGGTCAGCTTCTACCTCTGCGGTATCATATTCCGACTTTGTTTTTTTGTATTTTTTTTCGAAGTTTTCATTAGATAAGTTTTTTAAATCCATAGATAATTCTACAGATGGGGGCAACTTAGTTGCCGCTCCTTGGTTAGCCTTTGTACTTACTTTTGATAAATTAGGCAAAACTACTTGAAGGTCTAAATCGTCTGCATCTCTAAAGGTTTCAAACGCTTGCATCTCTGGTGCTGAAGCTTTTCTAATAAAAATATCTTTATCAGAAACAATAGCTATAGGTTCACCAGTTCCTTCTATACGCTCTACATTACCGGGCCTATTGAGAAGGTCAGCTTTTGGTTTGGACTTGGGCGTAATAACCTTTGCAGCATCAGAAACAATCTTACCGCTTGCAGCTAGTTCTATTTCTTCTTCTTTAGGCACATCATTTATAGTTGTCTCATTTACCTGAATTGTTTCTGTTTGTAACAATTCATCATTCAATGCTTGTTGTTCGGTAGCGTCGCGGGGAATACTCATGTCTGCGGCTCCTTGTTCACGCTATCTTGTTCGTTGTTACCTTTGCTTAGAGTTTGTGCTGTGACCGCCACGGGTCCGACAATGCCGTACTTTTTCATTATGCTGATAAGCTTGTCGTCAAAAATAACGTAGTTGTTTGGGTCAGAACTTGAAACGTCGCGGTCACCTGTTCCTCTATTAGCCTTATATTTTATACCCGGAATTCCAACTTTTGATAATTCTTCTGATACTATTTTGCTTGCATCACCTTTTTTAAAATATTGGGATGGCAATTTTGCACGTTCATCTAAGAGCGCATTATATTTATCAAACGCAATTTTACCTTTGGGGTCAGAAAATACACCATAACTTGTACTATATTTATCAATTTCTTTTGATAATATATTTAATTGTGAATTTATTTCTTTTAGTTTTTCGTCACGAGGAGCTAACTCTTTTCTAGCTGCACTAGTCATAAGTGCATCTAAAATCATACTGCCAGAACCATCCGTATCAGGATTTATTTTATACCCAGCTTTTAATAATTTATTCTGAACTGATTTTGGTTGCTCTGAAAATGAGGCGTCATAATCGAGCAAATCTTCTTCTTTTGGTGCAAGTTCTACTTTGTAAATTCTTCCTAACGGAACATTTTCACCGTCTGCGTTTACACCCGTCAATCTGTCATTATTTAAATTTTTTACAAATTCTTGTATTTCTTCTGAATAACCATTTTCTTTAGAAAATCTTTCTGCTAATTCTTTAGGACTTTCATGTAATTGAACTTGCTCAAGAACTTCGGCTAATTCATAATTTTCATTATTTAGCGCATCATTATATAATTTGTTAACAGACCTACCATCTAATTGATAATCAAACGGAACTTCAGTAGTCGAATCTTTATAGAACTTAGCTATATCCTCACTATCAGTAAAATATAGTCCGTAACCAAATGCTTGCGCCCCTTCACCACTACCAATGTTTTCCAACTTAAATTCATTAAAATCGTTTTTTGAACCATGAAAAGCTATAATGCCCGGTTCTTTTTCAGTAGGTGCTTTAAACTCAGAAACAGGGTCATTAGGGTCATAGCCAAAACGCTGAATGTTTGCTTGTTTGCGTAAGTCTGCAACGTTGCCAAGGTTGCTACCAACCGTAGGCATATTACCGGGAGCGTTTAATCTTTCACCAATCTCTCGGACAACTCTTTTACTCCCCTCTAAAGCAGCCGGGCCTAACGTTCCTAACGTTTCACCTAATGCACCAGAAATAGCTGTAGTTGTGCCTAGCTGTTGTAAGTCCAATTCGTCTTGCTGTTCAGCCTCTATAGCTACTTCTTGTCTAGCTAGGTTATCTACTGCACCAAAGAACGCACTTTCGCCCGCTAACGCCAACGTACTTGTTTTGACGCTCTGAGTGGTAATAGAGTTTTTGAGTAATTCCTTTAGGCCCATTTTAGACAAGGCTTTACCCGTTTCTCTACCCGCAAGCCCTATACCAAACGTTCCCAATCCAATCCAAGTAGACGGGTCAATAAGCATTTGACCCGCACTCTCTAGAATATTTGAGCCGAGAATACCGTCACGGTCTGACGTTTCTAATAAATAGTACATTGCTCGGCTAACTTCTGGCGGGGCGTCTTGCAACTTTACCGTGTT
>VTLG01012270.1_pt1 | contig 34120 bp, 59 predicted proteins | sample 4694571 | NCBI WGS metagenome assembly VTLG01 (sample SAMN12604809, study PRJNA352737) | marine metagenome | biome: ENVO:00000447; feature: ENVO:00000209|ENVO:00000569|ENVO:01000036; material: ENVO:00002151; isolation source: viral sequences binned using virsorter ...
GCAGTTAATAGCTTTAGCAACTATCGTAAGCACTCTAGCAGGATTTGGTTATGCAGGGGCTGGTTACGTTAATCGTTTAGAAAACCTTGAGTCAAAGATTGGTGGTATTGGTGACACCAAACAAGCACAACAAATCATAGAAGAAAGGTTTACCGCCATAGAAACTTCTGTTGAATACATAAACAAATCTATAGACAGCATAGTGATTCCTGATAACAGTGAAAGCATTAGTTCTTTAAAAGCAGAACTTACAGGACTTTCTATTTCTGTTAAAGAATTAGAAAAAGATGTAGATAAATTAGAAGATAGCAGTGGTAACCCTTTGGCAAATTAATCGCAGCAGTTCTATTAAATGTTTAAACATAGCAATAAAAAACATCGGCTACGCCCGTTCGTTGTGTTGAATTATGTTTAAAGTAAGCATTGTTCTGGGCTTGTTGTTGTTAGCTTCAGGGGTTTGGATTAAAAGTTTAAACAATGTAATTGCTGGGCTTCAGGCAAATCAGATCGTACTGGAAACTGAAGTAAACAGACAGAACGAACAGATAAAAAAGAATTTAGAACAGCAAGCCAAGACTTATGCACAGATAGATAGTTTGAGTAAGAAGAATCAAGACTCAATGAGAGAAGTAAACGCATTGAAACAGACGTTTGCTAGACACGACTTAGATAACCTTGCCCTAGCAAAACCTAAGATGATAGAGACCAGAGTTAACAGGGCAAGTAAACGTGTGTTTGATAACCTCGTTAAGCTAACAGACCCTAGCCAATTTGATGAGAAGGAAGATGAAGAAGTTAATAAGCCTGATTAGTATCCTCGTATTGGCTAGTGGTTGCTCTCTCATGGGTAAATCAGTCAAGCCTATAGAGGTAGTTAACATAGAAGAAAGACCGCCTATGTTCCACCCACCTCTGCCTATGGAAATGCAGATGGTACAGTTTGATTGGGAAGTCTTAACACCAGACGTTATGACTGAGTATCTTGCCTTAGTAGAGGAAGGTAAAGCACCCAGACAAGCGTACTACGCACTCACGACAAAGGATTATGAGAACATCAGCAACAACATGGCTGAGATCAAGAGATACACAAGGGATATCCTTGCCATAGTAGAATACTACAGAAGTTTAGACGAAGAATAATTTTACGTGGTGGATGACTGACTGCAAATGTTTAAACTAATGTATTACTGGCTGCGGATATGTTTAAACAGTTTTAGAACATCATTCCCTCTTGGTGTATAGCTTGTGTCGGTGTTATTTCAAGTTCGTGACCCAATGCATTTAAAATCTTATCTAACTTAGCTATAGATACAGTATGCTTTCCGTTTTCTATGCGTGATAAATAAGATTGAGTTATGTCTGTTCTTAAACTTAGTTCCATAAGAGTAATGCCTTGTTCATTACGTAACTTTTTTATTACATTACACCACCAATTATTATTTTTAGTCATTGGTACTTCTTTGTTCTTGTTGTATTTCATTATCTTCCTACTGATTGCATGAATTCATTTAGGTGTTCAGTTAATTTATGTTGAGCATCCTTGTTGTCTTTTAAATCTTTGCGACTCAATACACCACATACATTTCTTATTACATCAGAAGCATAGGCTTCATCGTTATCTTCTGTTTCGTCAACGCTATATCTATGACTCCATTTTTCGCTGTTTAAACGTACCCAGCTTAGATAGCTGGGGTCTCGACAAACTAAACAAGCACGTTTGAAAGCACGTTCTCCTATTGTTACTTCCTCTGGTATCACAGGGTAATCACTTTCTTCTTCCATTCTTACTATGCCTAGCATATATCTAGCACCGATAGCACTAACGGATAGTTCTTGTGTCAATAACTTGGGTACATCATCAGGGTGTATAAGGAAAGAAACTACTGTACCCTCTCTCGTCTGCCTGTATGCATGTTTCTTTGCCTCAACACCTTGCAATGCCTTCTCAAGCACATCTTTACTTATTGTCATTACATAGCCTCCATAAAAATTCAAGTAGATAGATAATAAAATATAACGAAAGAAAAAAAATAACAAAGAGTATATAAAAGGGAATCAAAGGAATTAAAATTAAATTTAATAGCAACAACATTGCTGTCTCCCAACCTTTAATCACAACCACAATCCTAACTCCAATTCATTTATATCTTTTAAACAATCATCAGGTAAGAAGTAAGCATGTCTGTTAGTACCTTGTGGGTCACTCCAATACTTCTTATCCTTACCATCTGCACCCATTATCCAACCTTTGATATAGAAAGTCGGGGGTTTTGCATACACAAGTACGTAAGGTCTATCATCTTTATCATCGTCATGTAGTATCAGACGTTTCTTTTCATGGTCTACTGTACGCACCTGTAACTTCTGAACATCATCTGCTTGATAGTCTCCAAGCGAACCGCCCCACCATAAGCCACCCCACTTGGCAACACAGGCTTCGCCCATAGTGCCATAGATATTGATCGCCCATGCTGTCATGTCTGTTGGCGCACCATACTTAGGTCGTCTATCATCACGTAGATTCTGAACCATTCTCATAAGTCCTTGCTGTCCGGCTGTTAACATTTCTGCCGGTGTTAAAGTAACCTTTATTAATTCTTGTTGAACTCTTTCCATTTTTTTTCTACCCACTCCAGAGGGTCTATACCTTGTAACGCCCACCATCTATTCTCATTACCATCTGCATGAAGCTGTCGATGGTGTTCTTCACAAAGAGGAACAGCGAACTGATCTCCTGTTCGCCTCATTCCTCTACTGCCATCCATTATGTGTGTAAGATGATGTGCTTGCGGAGGTCTGCTACACACTAAACAACCATGATTACGGACAAAAGTTAAATACTTTTGTGATCGTATCTTGTCTGCCCATTTGTTAGAAGGGTATGTCTTGGTCATTGGTGCTAGGTTTAAACGATGTGTCTGTGTCAGGCTGTGTCGTTTGCTTAGAGTAACCAACTGATTTAGGTTTGGGTGTGCCTTGATAGTAGGTTTTGCCACCATCTTTAGACACCTTCTGCCAACTGTTAGCTTCTAAGTCTGCACCATTAAGAGTAAGACTGACTAGATAATCTGGTCTTTTGTCTCCCTCTTCCTTGCGATTGTTTTTGTATATGCGTAGCTTGTGTTCCTCTCCGTTTACACGAAAGAATACACTCACATCTATTGCACTATTAGGGTTCTCGTTGTTAGGAAATATCCTAACGCTATCTGGATAATCATTCTCCATTTGTTTTCTCCTCTGTTACTTCGTATGTATATTTATATTTCATTGCTCCGCATCCTTGTCTTGACTCAAGACTTCTCTTATTGATTTCAATTCTTCAACTGACTCATCAAACTTTTTCTTATCTAGCCTTTGTAAGGCAGAAGTTTTTTCTGCTCCTTCTAACCAAAGTCTTTCAACTTCTATTACAGTTTCTTTTCCTCTGGCTTCTTCAAGCAGATCATCTATAAACTTAAACAGTTCTTCTTTGCTGTTAGGTTCTTTAACAGCACCACCCTTCTGTACTTGTGGCTTGGCATTAACATGATCGGTATCAGCTATCTGACCATCATCATCTTCATCCGTTGCTAGACTTAGCATGGCACTTAAAGCATACCTACGCATGTAAGTAAGGGCAGACCCCATAGCTTGTGCGCCATCACGCTGTTGCTTTAATGGCAACTCGCTCTCTATCCACTCGCCACTTTCATGCAGTAGTCTTGTTATAAGTGTATATCCTCTATCACTTATGATGGGTATCTGTATTACAGACAGTCCATTCTTAGATGTGATAGGCAATATGGTTTGCAGTATCAATGCAAGATCAGCATAGCTATAGGTATATCCTTTGCCATCATGTGTTTGCACCTTAACTGTTTTAGTCTTTGGTAATATAGGGAACTCTGATTGTGCTACCGCCAATGCTTTGCCTAACTCATTAAGGGTTGTGCTTGTACGCATAAGGGGGTGTTGTTTTAAAAGTTCTCCAGTTGAATTGTCTATTAAGTTATCCATTTAATTCTCCTTGATATTGGTCACAGTATGAAGAGACATCACAGAACTTACCGCAACGCATAGCTTCGCCTTTGCGATGGTCGATGATGTAATCTTCGTTAGATTCTACAAATGTGTCTGCTTCTTCCTGCGTGTCAAAGAGTTTAAACGCTCTCTTACCACCCGCTTTTAGCACCGCCCACTTGTCAGGTTTTTTCCACCTCTCCTCATCCGTACAATCCGGAAGGGAAAGTGTGGCAAGCTGATGTGATTCCACTTTGTCTTTAACAAACTGTTCTTGCTCTGCAAAAGTCCATAGGTCTATTTCAGTAGTAGTAACTTCATGTTGTGGATAGTCTGGATTCCTATCAGCTTCATATGAGGAATGGTCGCGGATAATATTAACAATCTGGAGTTGGGATACATCCCTTCCATTCTTGCGAGCAAGCCAAGCATAAATGTTTAGTTGCTCTACATCACTCCGCCTACCATTCATCACAGCATAAGCCTTACGAGTTTTCCAATCCATAATTGTTATGCCTTGAGGGTCTAATCTTTGTACGTCTATCTGACCACTTACAGTCCACCCATTAGCTTCTGCAAAGTATCTTTGCTCCAAGATATAACCCTCCAACGTACCCAATTCTAGGATATGATGAACTGCTCTACCGAAAAGAGACCACACTTGCCGGCTAACATCCACCACCATTTCAGCGTCATGCTGATATGCTAGATGTGCCTGTCGAGGGGGTTTGAGTAGTCCGGTAGCTGAGATATCTGCTTTGCCTTTGGTATATGTATCACGCATAACCGCTTTTGCAAACGGCTCTGGTAGATTAAGATCATTACTGTACTTCATATTTACACTCTCCCCTACATCTTATAGATGTTGTAATATATTGTCAAATATATATGTAAATTTAGTATTAAATTGTAAAAAAAAGGGAGAAAGTTTTGTGCCTTTCCCCCTTTACTCTGGAGCATTAAGCTGGAAAACTTAATGAAGCGTAAGCTTCCATGAATAAAAAGCTTGCACTAACATATCATTCTACAGTATATTAATTTACAGGCAAGTCGAGGGGTAAGACCATAGGGTTTGTCAGTTATTGGTTACTATGGGATTCATACACAGCCAAATGCGAGACCGAAAGTGTGAACGCAGTATGACTTGAAGCACTATCTTCAAGAATGTAGCGCACGAATTAGACAACAAGTGCAGTAGTCTAATGCCACTAGCGATGTCCGAGAAGATTAGCATGGTATATAGGTCACATCCACGTTTAAATGTGGGATGTGAAACCTATGCCATAACTCAATCCTCAAAGAAAAGCATAGTATAGATAGGTCTTTAAGATTTAAAACTGGAGAAAAATATGGAAGATGAATATGCCTTTGAAGGTGTTGTCATAAGGCTTAAACAAAAAGACTATGACAAGTGGCTCAAGAACTTTAAAAATATACCCAACTTAGATGCTGTCCTTATGTCAAGGGATGTCTGGCTATCAGAAGAAGCAGACGATTCCGCACGTAAGAAATGGTTCATGTCTACTGTTAACTACCTTGTCAATGTGGATGCAAGATTCAAAGACAAGAACAAGAAGGATGAACAAGGAAGAAGATTAGGAGCAGATGGAAAACATATATTTAAAAGGATGCCATGAACGACATAACATTAACAAAAACTATAGACCAACAACTCAATGATAAATCAATACACCTTAGACACTACGATGTAGGGCAACAGAAAACCACCTGTCCTGAGTGTTCACACCAACGCAAAAACAGCAGAGACCTTTGCTTATCAATTAATATTAATGATGAAGGGGCAAGATGGCGATGCCATCATTGCTTATGGGAAGGCAATGTGTGGAAGGCTTCTCTCAAGAGACCGCCCACAATAAGAAAAGCTACGCCCAAGAAGCCGGCAATCATACCCAATACCAAGAGCGTGAAGGGTACGTGGGCGGAGAAATTCTTTAATGAGCGTGGTATAGATACTGAATCTGTGGATAAATTTGGTGTGGGTATGGTATCTCACTTTGTTAATAACAAAAGGCAAGACTGTGTGGCTTTTGTATATAAGAATCAAGATGGTGTGCCTGTTAATATAAAGTTCCGAACACCTGACAAACACTATGCACAACTGCCTGACTGTGAGAGAGTTCCATATCTGATTGACTGTTTAAACACAGAGGAAGATTCGATCCTGATCTGCGAAGGCGAGATGGATGCACTCACATGGAAGCTTATCACGGAGAATGTTATATCAATCCCAGATGGTGCAAGTGATAGGAAGATGGAGTGGTTGGCTACGTTTGAATTTAATAAGTACAAAAGAATTTATCTTGCACTTGACAACGATGATGCCGGTATACAATGCAGAGAAGAGTTGGCTAGAAGGATAGGTAGAGAAAGATGTTTCATCATAGCTTATCCAGAGGGGTGCAAGGATGCTAATGAAGTCTTGTGTAAACATGACAGGACAGCATTACAACAGACCTTTGATACTGCTGAACCTTATCCAATCAAGTCATTGTATACAGCTAATGGATTCATGGAGGAAGGATTGCAGTTATACAGGGGGGGTTTACGTAAAGGATTATCAACAGGTATTGAAACGCTAGACGAAATCTTTTTAGTGAGACCGGCAGAGGTAACGATATGTAGTGGTGTTCCTAACTGTGGCAAGTCAGAGTTCATAGACGCTATTGCTGTGAACATGGCAGACAAACACGATTATAAGTGGGCGATCTGTAGCTTCGAGAATCCTGTGTCAGAACATTTAAACAAGCTTGCAGAAAAGAAAGTGGGTAAACCAACACGTGATGGGTTGACACCCAAGATGGATGAAGAAGAATTACTAGATGCTTATGATTGGTTAGCACAACACTTCTTCTTTATAAGATCAGAAGATGAATCGCCTACTATTGATTGGTGTCTTGAGGCATCAATCAGTTCGGTACTTAGGTATGGTGTAAACGCTATCATCCTTGACCCGTACAACGAGTTCGATCATCAACGCCCATCGGGTATGACAGAGACAGAGTACGTCAGCCAGATGATGAGCAAGATTAAAAGGTTTGCTCAGACTTACGGAGTGCATGTATTTTTCGTGGCTCATCCGGCTAAGATGCGAAGGAGTGCAGATGGAGAGTTCCCTTTAGTAGAGCCTTATGACATAGCCGGTAGTGCAAACTTTGCTAACAAAGCAGATGTCATACTCATAGTCGAGCGTGATTTTACACAGGGCAGTAAGGATGTAAGGGTACACACCAAGAAGATGAGATTTAAACAATCAGGTAGTCTTGGGAGTGTAGACCTAGAGTACAATCCTATTAACGGAAGATACTCTAAAGCATTTGGCTATCCTACTATTTAGATTTCTTTCTAGTAATAGTGGGTTTGTTTTTCATCGGTGCTTTACCACCCACCCAAGCTTCATTGTAATCCTCTGTAGTTAAGTCGTCTGCTACGTATCTACCTTTGACAGTACGAGAACGGACAGGCTTCTTCTCAGCTACAGCTTTGCTTGTAACTGCCCCAGAATAAACTTCTTTACCTTCTTGTTCGGCTGTATCTTCTACAACAGCTTTCTTTTTTACAACAGGTTTCTTTTTCACAACAGGTTTCTTTTTTACTTCTGGTGTTACTTTTTTTACTTCTGGTTTAGCCACGAACATGTGGTAGAACCACCCTTTGAATTTATCTAGCATAATTTTTACTCCTAAATTGTTTAAACTTCGATACCTTTTTCTCTACTTCATAATCTAAATAAGCATCTTCTTGTTCTTTCCACAATCGAAATAGTTTATAGACATACTGCCTAGATACTCCTACTTCTTTTGCAATAGAGTTGCCATTCAAACCTTCTGCACGTAACTCTTTTATCTGTTGAGTTCTTTCCGCACCTTCTGGTTCGTTAGGCATCTGACACAGACTATCATATACATCTGAGTCAAGGTTAAGTGATAGCTGATAGCGTATCGTAGAGATCGGTTGCAGTATGACGTTAGATATTTCTGTAAGTGTATCGCCACGCTTGCGTAATTCGATGGCTTGTTCAAGCCAGAACGGAGACTTATTTCTTCTCGGCATTTTTTATTCCTTCTTCTATAGAAACTACATTGTTTTCTTCACGCATTTTCTCTTGTGCTTTGCGTACTTTTGTAAGATCGTTTACAAGTCTTTCCATATCTTCACACGCATCCTTGTCTTTGCTTTGGATAAGCTTTGCTATTTTGTATTTATCGTAGATACCTGTGAACCATTCGTTGTTGAAAGTAATATTATATTTATCTGCTATGCCTGACATGTTTGAAAACCACACAATATAATCATCTAATACTTCGTATCCTTCCTGTTCTACACTCCACGCCCAATGATGCATAGCTATATTCAAGTTAGCTTCTTCGCCTATATGTTCTCTGAACCTTCCTGTTTGTACTGCTATGTGTGCATTTGTTTCTTGTTCTTTAACTAAAGACTCGAACTCTGGATGTTCTGCTCTTGATCTGCCTGTGTGTATGACATGTCTAGGATGCACAACTATTTCATCTTCTCCACGCCCCAAGTAATAGGCAATGATATCATTCTTGTGTACTGTTCCTTCTATCAACACACACTTACCATCTATCGCCATCCGTAAGGCAAACTTTTTAGCAACTTCCTCATCTGTAGTCCATGACACACCATCTTCATTGAAACCATGACACCCTCTGTAGACTGTGAACATGTACGGCAAATCGTTGTATGCATCTAAATCTTCAGCATCCATTTCGTTTAAACGTGATGGGTCAAAGTGTAAGTCCTGTTGTAATCCGCTAGTGTGGTCAAGCATTTCTAATACTTTATCTAAATGATCACTTGGGTTCTCAATTGTTTTCCACCAATGATGAAACAGATGCCAAAAGTTACTGGCTTCCACCTCTGTGTGTATTGCATGTAAGGCAAGCACTCGGTAAGGCTTGTCTATATGTAAGAACAGGTTATCTAAATCTTCTCTTTGTTTATTCATGTTGTTCCTTGTGTGGGTATCATATCACAATGACACCCTTATGTTAAATATAGTGGTACGTTTCACAAGACCGGAGGTGTACCACCCCTCCGTACTAGGGTCAGGAGATCATGAACAATCTTTACCCTTGCTTGATTTTTCTAAATGATCATACATTTGCTTGACTACGACCATACCCCAAAGGTTTCCATCCTTCGTGACCCTACCGAGCCATTCGTTTAGTTTGTTTAAACGCTTAGTTACTAGCCGTTTCTGTTCTGGCGTGTTGAAATCTATATCAGTTTCTTTAGGTTTGATTCGCCATGCCATAGGCTTATTAGATAACTTTGTTTTGTTATGTTGATCTCTCATACTGAACACCCTATTACATCGTTAGTGTCTATAGCTTTCTGTAAGAAAGAAACAAGTGCATCACGCTGTTCGTTGAAATACTTCAATGCATCTTCATCAGTCCATTCATCAGGCATAGCTTTCTTAAAATCATCAGACACACTTACATTCCTACTCTCTATCATGTTAAGTAGCTTTTGTATTTGCAACGGATGTAAGTCTCCCTCATTATTCATTAGTTGTTGCACATCTTCCCACCAAGAAAGACCTAAAGACCACATGATACTGCCAGAATTGTAGCTGTCTCTAAAGTATACGTCTGCTGTGTATAGCTTATCGTATAAATCCATAGCCTTTTGGTGTGCATCTTTATCATCAGGGTTAGCCTTTCGATCATCTAAGGCTTCCTGTATCTGTGGTGCTAATTTTTTCTCACGCTTTTTGTAAGCGTCAATCATGTATAGGTCTGCTCCCATATCTATTCTCCAGTTATTTTTGTTATAGCTTTTTTAAAGCTGTTAATTACAGAGGACTTCCAATCACTACTTATGCAACCTTCCGGATACTTGTTAGTAATCTTACCTGTCCGGCAATCCTCTACCATCACACTACCATCATTGAATCCAGTTTCTATGAATCCATTGTTGATGTGTAAATACTTTACACGACTCCGCCATTTATCATAGCCAATGCGTTCTCTTTGTAACTCTACCTTGTAATCAAATTCAGTCATGTAACTCAATCAAATCCCAATCTACTTGACTATCATCACCATAATTTGTACCATCATACGTGACTTTGAAATTAACTCCATCAACTGTTCTACCTGTTTCTTCATCACCCTCTTTGGTAATATTGACCATACAAATTGTGTCTATAATATCGTTGTAGGGATCATCTTGTAATGGTTTATCAGTTTCGATTGTGAAGTTTCTAACATCTACAGTCTGCTCTGTTACAAAGTATTTATATTTAGTCATGTTTTCTCTCCAAGAGTTGCACTCCCATTTTACGTAGCATATCCATGACCATGTTATGCAAAGCCATGTTAGGTTCTTTGCGGAACACAAGAGTCTCATCGTTTAAACTGTCTCTTGCAGTCAACACTATGTCTCCATCGCCCTTAAATTCAACGAGCATTGTTATCTCTCCGCTAGGTACATCATCCATTACTTGCATTACTTGCTACCCCCAAAGAAAAAGAGACCAACAACTAAAATAGTTAGCACAAAGAACGGAGCCATTACTAATATAATATCTAGCATTACTCATCCTCCTCTATTGCTACCGGATAGACATAAACCTTGATGCCCTCGTCAATAAAACTTATTTCAGACTTTAATTTTTGCCCTTCTTTAAGCTTGGGTGTTTCTATATCAATAGCTTTTCTCAAAGCTTCCATTACTTCTTTCATTTGTTCATCCAGTTGTGTAGCCATTACACCACCTCTATTAATAGCACGCTTTCAACAGCATCTTCTAAAGATTCATATAAAGTACCAACACCACTAGCAAGCCTTCTATCTCGGACATGCCATAGATTTTTCTTAGCTATATGTTTTATATCCCAATGGATATCTTTCTTTTCTGCCGGACATTCGACAGTCATTGTGAATTCAAGTATCATTTTTTCTCCTGTTTAATAAGTTATTACTGTATTCATATACATTCATACTGTAATAACTATTACTCCAACTCAAAGTTAAGTAACACAGCACAGTTCCCAACGATTACATCGTTACCCCATGAATACTTGGCATCCTTTAGATACTGCCACCACTTCCTAGTAGCTATGCTGTTGGGTGTGTTTGTATTGTTGTACTTACCTTCCTCATCTATGATGGCATGTCGGTGTTCTCCTTCATGCTTCACAATTACAACCTCAATCATGCCGGAGTCAGTCCATGACTGCATCTGCTTGAGTGTAGGCTTCTCATCGAACTCTTCTATCCTAGTTATAGGTGTAAAATGTTCGCCCAAAGTTTTAGCTTCTGGGTTTTTGTTTATTAAATGTAATACCTTATAGGTATCTTTGCTCTCTGTGTTTTCCATTTGTTTCTCCATGTTTAAACGCTCTAGTGTCTGGTCTCTACATCGTTGTCCTCATACAAGGCTTCGACTGCTTCTTTAGGAATGCATTCCATCTGACCAGAATTAATCCTGTCCTCATTCCACTCATCCAAGAAGTCAATGTTATTGACTATCTCTCCAAGCACATCTTTAACGTATGCTTTTTCTGTTCGCATCATTACATGCATCACAGTACTATTAAGTAAGTCATACCACACAGCAAGAGGACTTCGTTTCTTGCCTGATATTTCTTCCAAGCCTAGCATGTTAACAAAGTGATTCGTTGCTTCATGTATCTGCTCAAAGTCTTTCATGTGTTGCTCATCCAGATGATCGCCCCTATTAATGCTGATATCATCAGCGATTTTCTTTACCTCTTTGGCAAAGTCTTTTTCATTTTTTTTCTTGCTCATGTTTTACTCCTATGTATATTTTAAGCACAGATTAATGTTACATGTCAACATAATTTAATATTATGTTTACACAATTGTTAATGTAATGTCCTCATCATCATCCTTTAAGCCATCGCCTACGGCTTCTGCATCATTGATGCAACAGTCTAAACTGTTACCCACTCCAACAAAATCATCGGGCAATGAAGCAATCATATCCCTAGCGTTATACAGCGTGTTAAGCATAGCTTCGTAAAGTCTTATTTCATATTCATCCATATTAGTTTCTCCTACCTATATGTAATTAGTATATTCATATACATTCATATACTTATTACTATAGTTCTGACCCATCCCAATCCTTACCACTTGTTTGATTCTCATAGATTTCTATGGTTCTAGCCATCTGCGATTCCATATCATTTTCAATCATGTCGCCTACTTCTGGGAAGTACACACACCCCTGTCTCTCATGTATAGGTAGATTCATAGGTCTACCATACCCACTCTGCCATCCACTTTTTGCTTTCAATTCCTGTTCACAAGCCACGAAGCAAAGCTTACGTAGCATGGATGGATGAACTAATGCATAAGCACACCTGTCTATGTCCATAGGCTGACCGGCTTTCTTAATAGGGAACTCTATTAAGAAGAAACCTTTACCCTGTGATGCCCTTGTATATTCACAGACATTTACATTACATGATAGACCGCTATCCTCAAGCTTATCTATCAGAGATAGTATGCTTGCACCTCTTCGCATTAACCTTTCCGGACTGTTGTTAGAAGATGCACTTATGTTGATCTTGATATCAACCACCTTACCCATTGCACTTTCATTACCCAGAGGGCTCATCATATGAGAGGGGCAACCGGCTACATACAAAGGTATGTTAGGCATGTAACCGGCAACATCATATTCATATGTTGGTAGACGCTCAAAGGATGTAGAGTTGTGAGCCATGTCTAATTCATTAGACATTTGTTCACGACCTTTTCTCCATCCATAGGATGCTAGTTGTATTGATTCTTCAACAGTAACATTACCGCTCCACTCATCAGGTTCTTCTATGGAAGATCGGTAACCTTCCCATGTGGGCACAGTCTCATCTGCTACCCTTGCAACAAAGGCATCAAAGGAATCATATTGTTGTTTGAAACTTGGCATAATTTTCTCCTTGTTTAAACGCTGTTATACTTTGGCTTCGTGTCTGATTCTTTTCACAGTCTCTTCATCTAAGCCACCAAAGACGTAGTCTCTAAGCACATCTTCTAACTCAGCACCATCTAAGATGGCACGACCACCCTTGATACTGGCTCTCGGAGAGATAACACAACGTATCTTCATGTCATCCTTCGCTTTACGAAGCTTCTGCACTATCTTAGTGAAGTTCCTATCAGGACTGATAGCTAACTCAAGCTTCTGGTCGTAGTCTAGTGTGATCACAGGCTTGAATCTGTCGATGGTTGCACCATCTAACTGATTCCTACCTACATACTCTCTATCAGCACCTCTACCATAGGTATTGGCACAAGCTATCAAGCGGAAGTTCGGATGCTTCTTGACCACTCCACATGGAAAGTCTGCGACTTCATTCTCCATCGATGCATTCAGAGCCACCAATGCTTGAGGGTTAGAGCCATCGATTTCATCGAAGAGAAACAGACCACCATCCCTAAAGCACTTGACGAATGAGGACTCAACGTAGTTGCCAGTAGCATCCATGTATCCTCTTACTTCGTAAGCTTGGAACATAGCACCACTCATGCCGAAGGCATAATCTTCTTGCTCAAACGATTGTCCGAGCATCTTCGATAATGATTGAGCCATAGTGGTCTTACCACTACCGGCACCACCCACAAGAAGCACATTGTCTCCTCTCAGCAAAGCTGATAACACTTGTGGCAACTTCTCATGCTTGAGCGAATCATCTTTGATGATCTCGCCAGTAGGTTTCTTCAACTCAACAGTAACACTCGGAGAGTGTTCATCTATAAGCTTCCTTACCTCTTCAACATTTATGTTGTTGTCATGCATACCATCTTCAAGGGTCGGATGAACCTTTTTGATAATATCTACAATACTCTCTTCGAGAGCATTAGTAGGTACAAATTCGTCAACATCTGGTCTATGTTCATCGTTGGGGAACTCAGATTCGCTTTCTGATTCCGCACCAGAACCATCCTCATCATCTGCATCAGCTTCGCTTTCTGCATCAGGTGCATCTTCTCCTTCGCCATCATGGTCGCCTTTCTCTTCTTTGAGATCAGCTATGCTGATAGAATTGTAAAGGTCTATCAAATCCTTATCATCCATTTGGGATGCCCTTTTGCCATAAGCCACAGCAAGCTTCTTTAGAATCCTTCTTTCGCCATCATCCAAGCTTTCCATCGTACAAGGGAAGCCGAACATCGCTCTAGCTGATTCAGCTATGCTGATTATCAAGTCATAATTTTTCATGTATTACTCCAGTTAAACTGCGTTTAAACAATGAACAATGTGTCATCATGTTCACAAGCCGGACATGGTGCAGTTTCCATGTCTAACATATCTACGTTCTTCCGACTTGTTCGGAAGTGAAAGTCACAATTACCACAAGATACTTTCAGCATCCTAGTGGACTGTTTCTTCGTAAAATCTATATCAATCGCTCCATGAGGATATTCTCCTAAGAGACTGATGATCTCTTCCAACTTACCCTTTAGGGTAGAGCCGGCTAAACATTGAGTCAATTTGCCCTCTAAGCCTATGCCTCTGGCGATTCTAGCGAATCTTCCTCTGTGTCCGTTCTCGTTACGATCAGCAACATGACACAATTCATGGCACAAGATATCTAAGGCTTGATAGGAACTATCAATGCTAGGGTTGATGAACACCTCAAAGTGATCATCGGCACTTGCTTCTGCATTAATGCAGACTCCAAGCACTTTGCCACCTCTGTGACGAGGGGCATATCCTACGGATACTCTGAACTTCGGCATATCACTAAAGTGTCTGTCGCTGAACAGGTCTATAATTTGATCAGCACCTTCGGTAAGGTAAGCTTCTCGGTCGGTATAATTTTCCATTATTTTCTCCAGTTGTTTTAGTTTAAATACTCTCTTCACTTAAGTTCAGAGAGTAGTTTAAACAAAGGGTTGTCGTTACTCCGCAGTAAATCCATCGAACCAATCATCGCCATGTGTACCCTCTTTACTGCAATGCTTTTCAGCATCATGCAAAGATAGTCCACGTTGAGTCACTCTCTTAGTGACTTCGCCAGTTTCAGGGTTTCTACGAAATCTAATTATTTTGAAAGTATCCATATTTTTCTCCAGTTGTGAGGGGTTTACACCCCTCGTTATTAATATCTTAACTAATGGCTACGACATTCTATGTCGTAAGACCGCAGTTAACCAAGGTCATGTTCGCAAATGTCAAAGCCTTCTCTGAACCATGAAAATGTATACATTTTATCAGGGTCGATTTTCCATTCATTGGTTACTCTGAAAGAGTCTCCGGACACATGACCTACTTCAAGGATCACGCCTCTCTTCGTTTTACGAAGATGCATGTCCTCATTAGCGGAATCATCTTCGATGTATTCTTCGGAATGAAAGTAAGTATCTCCGATAATTTGGTCAAGGTATCTCAACACAGTAGAGTCCTCTCTACCACGTAATGAGAAGCCGAAGCCATTTCCGCTTTCCATTGCAGTAAATGACAGCTTACCCTTAAGGTAAAGCTTGCCGTAATCAGCAACAGCCTGACCTACTTTTAAGTAGGTATCCTTTGCCTCAATAGCTTTAGCTATTCTTGCACAGGGTCTTGAAGCCATTCTTTTTTGTATGGCTTGTAATTCCTCATAGTTCATAATTTTCTCCAGTTTTGTTGTTGGGGAGTATGGTTTAAATCCCCTTTCACTACGTTCAAGGGGTTTAAACCTACTCTCCTATCATTTTTCGTCACTCTCCTCTCACATGGTAGTGCATGGACATAATGCATGTCAACTACCGAGTGAATGAGGGGTTACCGAAGGAATCGAATTGATCTTAGAAAAGGTATGGTTTACCATACCTCTATGACAGATCAAAAGACATCATCAGATAAGAACGGGCTAAGCGTAAAAGAGCGTCTATTTGCTAGGTATAAAGCTAAAGGCTTTAGTCATGGCAAGAGTGCCGAGTTGGCGGGATACAAGGCGGGAACTAGCGCAGACAAGCAAGGCTATCGGTTGTCTAAAAAAGCTGATATACAAGACGAAGTCTCAAGGATATTGGCAGAGCAAGAGACTAGAAGTCTCATAGACAGGGAAACCCACCTTGATGAATTAGCAAAGCTAAGAGATAAGGCTGTAGACACAGGACAGATTGGCTCTGCTGTTACAGCAGAACATTATCGTGGCAAGGTAGCTAACTTATACACCGAGAGACTGGAAGTCTCAGAGACTAATAAGGAAACATCAGACGAGATCATGCTTCGCATCAGTAAACTCCTTGGCAATGAACCAAACGATAAGGATAAATCCTTACACTAAGATCGTTTAAACACTTCTCCAAATGTAGCAGGTAGTCATGCGGTGTGTTTACACACTTCACCCGTGACTACACACGCATTTGGCAGACCCCACCCCCCCTGTTGGCACTTGGGACTCCGCGCACACACATATACATACTGTTCTGAATTATCACACAGTAGATTTTGACCTTTTATTAACATAGAGTTGTCAATACCCCCTACCCTTGTTTTGTAGATAACGACTAGGGACTCCTAGTACAAAAAAAATATTATAAAAAAATTGAGTAGTTAAAAAGAAGGGGCTTATCAAGCGTGTTAATAAACCCCTAGGGTGTGGACTGGATATGTTGAGAGTGTAAGACAGCCCTATCTGGAGATACCCTTGCATATCAGTATATAGAGTTGTAATATGGTTTACAATACTATATGTAGTTATGAGTGTATCAAGTAAACAGCTTAACAAAGTAATGGAAAGCTTAACTGAAGATAAGCTTGCCTCCTTAAAGAGTTCAGAAAAGAAAGAACTAGACAACCTTATTATTCAATTAGAGAAGTCTATTATACGTGAGCGTTCTCAAGACGAGTTCTTAAACTTTGCCGGCTCTGTATGGAGCGAGTTCATGTGTGGTTCGCATCATAAGAAAATGGCAGAAGCCTTTGAACGTGTAGCAAGTGGTGATTGTAAACGATTAATGATCAACATGCCACCACGTTTCGGTAAGTCACAGTTAACATCTTGGTTACTACCATCATGGATTGTAGGCAGACAACCAGACAAGAAGATTATCATGGCTTCTCATACTGGTGAACTGTCACTCCGCTTTGGTCGTATGGTGCGTAACTTAATTGATAGCGAGGAATATCAAGAGATATTCCCAGATGTCAGTTTAAATCTCGATTCTAAAGCAGCGGGAAGATTTGATATATCGGGCGGTGGTGAGTATTTCTCTGTCGGTGTTGGTGGTGCAGTAACAGGTCGTGGTGCTGATCTATTGATTATTGATGATCCGCATTCAGAACAACAAGGACAATCAGCTGATCCAAAAATTTTTGAAAGCACATACGATTGGTATCTAAGCGGTCCTAGGCAGCGTTTGCAGCCGGGCGGTGCAATTATAATAGTAATGACTAGGTGGGGTAAGAAAGACCTTTGTGGTTCAATTCTTAAAGACGCTGCAACTAGAGACAATAGTGATGAATGGGAAGTTATAGAGTTGCCAGCTATATTGCCATCAGGCAGAAGCTTATGGGAAGAGTATTGGAAAATAGAAGAACTAGAAAAGATTAAGGCAACATTACCTATATCTCATTGGGAAGCACAGTATCAACAGAATCCAGTATCAGAAGAAAGTGCGATTGTTAAAAGAGAATGGTGGAAGGAGTGGGAAGATAAGAATCCACCTAAATGTGAATTCATTATTCAATCTTGGGATACTGCTTTTTTAAAGACACAACGTTCTGACTATTCTGCATGTACGACATGGGGTGTGTTCTATATGGAAAACGATAGTGGGTATAGTCAACCTCAAGTTATATTGCTAGATGCTTTCCAAGAAAGATTAGAGTTCCCTGAATTAAAACAACGTGCGTATTATGAATATCAACAATGGTCTCCTGATGCTTTGATTGTTGAAGCTAAAGCTGCTGGTTCTCCTTTAATATTTGAATTACGTGCAATGGGAATTCCTGTTCAAGATTACACACCATCAAGAGGTAATGATAAAATTGCACGTGTAAATGCTGTTGCAGATTTATTTGCATCAGGCTCTGTGTGGTATCCTAAGAAAAGATGGGCGGAAGAAGTTGTAGAACAATTTGCTTCATTCCCTGTAGGCGACCATGATGATTTAGTGGATTCATCTACTCAAGCGTTGTTACGTTTTAGACAAGGTGGTTTTATAACATTAGAGCATGACTATCAAGACACAAACAGTTCGTCAGATAAGATTGCTAAATACTATTAAGATAGTTAAACTGATATAAATGGCAGAAGAAAATATTGACATATCCATTGTAAACCCCGAAGCGGTTTCAATAGAGACTGAAGATGGGGGGATGCTAATTGATTTTGATCCTTCTTCTATGGAAGAGGATGTTCCCTTTGATGCAAACCTTGCAGAATTCCTTTCTGAAAAAGATTTAAGTTTTATTGGGCATGAACTTGTTTCTGCCTTTGAAGCTGATAAAGATTCAAGAAGTGATTGGGAAAGAACATATACAGAAGGTTTAGACAACCTAGGTTTAAAAATTGAAGAACGCACTGAGCCTTGGTCTGGAGCATGTGGTGTATATCATCCATTGTTATCAGAAGCAGTTGTACGTTTTCAATCACAAGCTATAACAGAAATTTTTCCAGCATCAGGTCCAGTTCGCACAAGTATCGTTGGCAAAGTAACTTCTGAAAAAGAAGCACAAGGTAAACGAGTACAAGATTATATGAACTATCTTCTTACAGAAGATATGAAAGAATACAGAAATGAAACTGAAAACATGTTATTCAGTTTGCCATTAGCTGGTTCTGCTTTTAAAAAGATTTATTGGGATGTAAACATGCAAAGACCTTGCTCTATGTTTATACCCGCAGAAGATTTTGTTGTTAGTTATGGTGCTGCTGATTTAAGAACAGCATCACGTGCAACACATGTTATGCGTATGACGTTAAATGAAATCTTAAAATTACAGTATGCAGGATTTTATAAAGATGTTGAGTTACCACAGACAAGTGTTGGTACAGATAGAATAAAAGCTAAGTACAATGAACTAGCTGGAGATAGTCCAAACTTTGAATACGACTTAAATTCTTACAGTAAAGATGGATTACATACATTATTAGAAATGCATGTTGACTTAGACCTTGAAGGTTTTGAAGATGTACGTGATGGTAAGAAAACAGGAATAGCTTTACCTTACGTTGTAACAATAGATCAAGGTTCAGGAGAGGTATTATCTATAAGACGCAACTATTTAGAGTCTGATCCACTAAGAGAAAGCAGACAACACTTTGTTCATTACAAATATATGCCCGGATTAGGCTTCTATGGCTTTGGTTTGATACACATGGTAGGTGGTTTAGCTAAATCAGCTACTTCTATACTAAGACAATTAGTAGATGCAGGTACTTTATCTAATCTTCCGGGTGGTTTAAAGACAAGAGGGTTAAGAATTAAGGGCGATGACACTCCAATATACCCCGGAGAGTTCCGTGATGTAGATATTCCGGGTGGAAGCATCAGAGATAACATAGCTTTTCTCCCATATAAAGAACCATCTGGCACTTTATACCAATTATTAGGCAATATTGTTGAAGAAGGGCGTAGATTTGCCTCTATTACAGACTTAAAAGTGTCTGATATGAGCAATCAAGCCCCTGTAGGCACTACATTAGCCCTATTAGAGCGCAATATGAAGGTAATGGGGGCAATTCAAGCTAGATTACACGCCTCTATGCGCCAAGAACTAGGCATATTGTCGGATATTATCAAAGATTACATGCCAGAGGACTATGAATACGAAGTTGATGGGGAAGCTGCCATAAAAGGCTTAGACTTTGACGAAAGAGTAGACGTAATTCCAGTATCAGACCCAAATGCTGCAACAATGGCGCAAAGAATCATGCAATACCAAGCAGCTTTGCAACTTGCACAGTCTGCACCGCAAATGTACGACATGCCCAAGCTACATAGACAGATGTTAGAGGTATTAGGCATACGTGACCCACAAGATATCGTACCATTAGAAGATGATATGAAACCTAAAGACCCTGTATCGGAAAATATGGACATACTTAATGGTGAACCAGTCAAACCTTTTGAATATCAAGATCATGCAGCACATATAACAGTTCACATGTCTATGATACAAGACCCCAAAGTAATAGAACTAGCTGGTCAAGCACCTAATGCAGATGCAATGCAAGCTGCATTAAGTAATCACGTTATTGAACATATAGGTTTTGAATATAGAAAACAAATAGAAGAAGAAATAGGAACTTCATTGCCACCAGTAGGTGAACCTCTGCCACCTGAAATTGAATCTAGGTTATCTACCTTAATAGCAGCAGCAGCTGAACAACTTCTTGGTAAAAATCAACAAGCTGCTCAACAACAACAAGTTGAAGAACAAATGCAAGACCCTGTTCTACAAATGCAACAACAAGAATTACAAATCAAAGCACAATCAGCAGAAGCTAAGATTGCTAGTGATGAAGCACGTATAGCTGCTGACTTAGAAAAAGCTAGAATGAAAGATGAACTTGAAAGAATTAAAATAGAAGCTGATTTAGAAATAGCTGGTGCTAAAGCTGGAGCAGATATAGCTAAAGTATCTGCACAAGAAAGAACTAAAGGTGCAGAGATAGGTAGGAAGATGGCTGAAATCATGACAAAAGACAATGGAAATAACTGATTTAAAGTTTACAGAATACTTGACAGATAGTTTAAACGATGAGATAAATAGGATTACGGAAGTCTTAGTAGATGGTGAAGTAAAAGATTTAACTGAACTTTATCATTTAAAAGGCAAGATAGAAGGATTACGTATTGCCCTTCGAGAAGTAACTGAGAAAACCTCTCAGTATATTGAAAATTAAATACGCACCTTTCATAGTGAAAGGATGGAGAACGTCAGACTCCATATATATTTGACGCAACATAAGGGAACTTATGACAGTAGAAGCAGTAAAAGGTAAAGAGATAGAAACAGAAAAAACTTCTGTAGCTAGTCAACTACCAGAACCTCAAGGATATAAAATATTAATAGCACTACCTGAAGCAGAAGAAAAATCGGAAGGTGGTATTATTATGGCTGATATAACAAGGCGTGTAGAAGAAACAGCGTCTATTATAGGTTTCGTAATAAAGATGGGTCCAGATTGTTACAAAGATGAAAAGCGTTTTCCTAACGGAGCGTATTGTAAAGAGGGTGACTTTGTTATTATGAGAGCATATAGTGGAACAAGAATGAAAATACATGGCAAAGAGTTCAGAATTATTAATGATGATACTGTAGAAGCTGTTGTGCAAGACCCAACAGGAATAGTAAAAGCATGATAGAAGAAGCACAAACTATAGAACAAGAAGAATTAGCACCAGTTAATTCTATTGAAGTACCTATACCAGATGTAGAAATTGATATTGTTGATGATAGACCACAAGAGGATCAAAAACCTCCAAAGGCTGTATCAGATAATGATGTTGATGAAGAAATAGAAGGTATCAATGATCGTACAAAGAAACGTATTAACAAGTTAAAGTACGATTACCACGAAGAACGTAGAGCAAAAGACGCAGCTAACAGAGTAAGAGACGAATCAGTTCATTTAACAAGGCAACTTGCTGAAGAGAACCAACGATTAAAATCTACAGTAGCTAAAAGCGAAAATGCTTTAGTTAATAGTCTCAAGACCAGAACAACTTCTGAAATTGATGCAGCTAAACTAGAGTATAAAACAGCATATGAATCAGGTGATACTGATAAATTGTTGAATGCTCAAGAAAAACTTTCTTCTGCTTTGGCAGATAAGAGTTATGTAGATAACTACGTACCACAAATGCCAAACAATTCTGCTAATGTTCAACAAACAACACAGCAGCCTCAACAATCATATCAGCAACAACAACCAGTATATCAACAGCCAGCACAAGAACAGACCATTGATCCTTCTGCTGCTGAATACATTAGGAATAATCCTTGGTTTGAACGTGCTGGTGATGAAGATATGACAGCTTTAGCATATGGTATGCACGCTAAATTAGTAAGAGAAGGTATTGATCCTGTAAGGGATTCTGAAACTTACTATGGCAGAGTAGATGAAGCTATAAAAAATAGATTTCCAGAACGCTTTGAGTCGAATACTGCAACGACTCAGCGACCCTCGACTGTGGTAGCACCTGCTAATAGAGCAAGTACTAAACAGCGCAGAGTGCAGTTAACAAAATCGCAAGTCGACCTCGCAAGAAGGCTTGGACTTACGCCAGAACAATATGCATCTGAGTATGCAAGGGAGTTAAATAATGGATAAGTTAAATAAAGATCAAGAAAATAATCAAGATCAAGAGCGCACTTCTCGTACATTAGAATCAAGAGATACTAATGAACGTGAGAAACCTTGGACACCACCTAATCTGTTACCAGACCCTACTCCAGAAGAGGGATATGTGTATCGTTGGATAAGAACAGCAGCTGCTGGTCAGTCTGATAATATGAATGTATCTACTAAAATGAGAGAAGGTTGGGTTCCAGTTAAAGCAGAAGATCATCCAGAGTTGCAAATGGTACAAGATACCAATCCGCAATTTGAAGGATCGGTTGAGGTAGGCGGATTACTCTTATGTAAAGCACCCAAAGAAGAAATGATCAAACGTAAAAAGTATTATACTGATATGGCTGATAAACAAATGAGTGCCTTAGACGCTAATTATATGCGTGAAGAAAATCCTGCTATGCCTATGTTTAAGGAAAGGAAAACATCGGTTTCTTTTGGGAAAGGCGGTAAGTAATTACCATCTTTATATTTATTAATTGTATTTATAAAAGGTATATAAAATGAGTAGTTCAGCAACACCTTATGGAGCAAGACCAGTAGGCACTTTAAGTGCATCAGGTTCTTTTTCCGGAAAGGTAAGACACTATAGCATAGCCTCTGGTTATGCGACCTCGATCTTTTATGGTGATTTTGTTAAGCTAGTTGCTGCTGGAGGTGTTGAAAAAGACACTGGCACAACTGCTTGCACACCTGTAGGGATTTTTTTAGGCGTATCATATACTGATCCAAATACTAGTCAGAAAACTTTTTCACAAATGTGGACAGCAAGCACAGTTGCATCAGATGCATCTGCGTATGTTATGGATGATCCTGACGTTCTTTTCGAGATGCAGGGTGACGGCACAGGCGCACAAACTGTAATCGGAAACAATGTTGCAGTTGTTCAAACAGCCGGCTCTACCACTATTGGAACAAGTAAAAACGCTATTGATATATCTACAGTTGCTTCAACAACAGCAACTCTTCCTATTAGGATAGTAGATATCTCGTCTAAATCTGACAACGCAGCCGGTGATGCTTATACCGACTTAGTTGTTAAGTTTAACGCGGGTCATATCATGCGTAATACAACTGGCATATAACAAAGGAGAATAAGAAATGGCTATTTCAAGAGCGCAGTTACTTAAAGAACTCCTTCCGGGATTAAATGCCCTGTTTGGATTAGAATATAACAAGTACGAAAACGAGCATGAAGAAATTTATGACACTGAAACTTCGGATCGGTCTTTTGAAGAAGAAGTTAAGTTAAGTGGATTTGGTCAAGCTTCAGTTAAAGATGAAGGTTCTGCAATCAATTATGATTCAGCGCAAGAATCTTTTAGTACTCGATATAATCACGAAACGATTGCAATGGGCTTTGCTATAACAGAAGAAGCAATGGAAGATGAATTATATGATTCTCTTTCTGCACGTTATACAAAAGCACTAGCAAGAAGTATGGCTTATACGAAGCAGGTAAAAGCTGCCTATCCTCTTAATGCAGGATTTGGCGACTTTGATTCTGGTGATGGGGTTGATTTGTTTTCAGAATCACACCCATTAGTATCAGGCGGAACAAATTCCAACACATTTGCAACACAAGCAGACCTTAACGAAACTTCGTTAGAGAATGCTGTGATACAAATAGCTGGTTGGACTGACGAGCGTGGACTGTTAATAGCAGCTAAACCACGTAAGTTAATCGTTCCACCTAACGGAATGTTTACTGCTACGCGTATCCTCGAAACTGACGGAAGAGTTGGTTCTGCGGATAACGATCTAAACGCTATCAAATCAAATGGAACTATTCCAGAAGGTTATACTGTTAATCACTTTTTAACAGATACTAACGCATGGTTCTTAATGACAGACGTACCAAATGGATTTAAACATTTTGCACGAACATCATTAGAAACATCTATGGATGGTGACTTTGATACTGGTAACGTAAGATATAAAGCTAGAGAAAGATACTCCTTTGGAGTTTCTGATCCGCTTGGAGCGTTTGGTTCTTCGGGATCAAGCTAGTAACTTAGGAGGGGAGTTGAAATGATATATACTCCCCTTTTTTTTCTAGGGATTTTATTAATTTCTATCGACTGCCCTAGCAGACATGCCAAGACGATAGAGTAATTAAGGAGACTTAATAATGGCAAACACAACATTTAGTGGACCAGTCAGGTCCGAAGGTGGTTTTGAACAGATCACTAAAAATTCAACAACAGGTGCTATTACTACCAATTTAGATGTAGATAGTAGTGGTAATGTAACTACAACAGGTTATGTTTCTGCTTATTCAAATATTAGTAGCATCACAACAGCAACAAAAAATGTAGAATCAACTGATTCAGGTACTGTTTACACTTTAAACAGAGCAGCAGGTATTGTAGTAACACTACCTACAGCAGCAGCAGGGCTTAACTATACATTTATAGTAGGCACTACCTTTACAGGTGCAGGAAAAATTAATACAGACAATGCCAGTGATTTATTCTCTGGGTTTGCACAAGTATTTGATCCAGCAACTGCAGGAGATACTAACACTTTTATTCCTGATGCTAGTGATGACGATACTATTGACTTAGGATCAGCAGCACAGGGTTGGTTAGTAGGCGGAATAATTCGTTTACACGCAACTACAGCAGCAGTATGGCATTGTGAAGCATTCCTACATGGGGATGGTACTTTAGCAACTCCATTCGAGTAAGGAGTAAATTATGGCTGACGCAGTAACAAGTCAAACTATTTTAGACGATGGTGGTAAAAACTTAATAATGAAGTTTACCAACATTAGTGATGGTACTGGTGAAGCAAATGTAGCAAAGATTGATGTATCAGCATTAACAACTGGAATGAATGGGCAAGCTTGTAGCAGAGTTGTCATAAATAAAATCTGGTTTAGTAATGTAGGCATGGGGTTTAAATTACTTTGGAATGCAAGTACCAATATGCATATACTCCAAGCACCTCAAGACTGGGCTGATACATGGGATTTTACTGATAGCAGTATGAATCTTCCCGGAATTCCTAACAATGCAGGAGGTGGAGTTAATGGTGATTTACTATTAACTACAGTAGGTCACACAAGTGGCGACTCTTATAGCATTGTTATATGGGCAAGCAAAGGCTACGCTTCAGCTAATACAGCGTAATGACTGAATCAGTTTACACTGATAAAGATCAACCTGTAAATGTCCGTCTAAGTGGACACGAAAGAGAATGCGCTTTACGTTATGAATACATAGAGCGCAGACTTGAGGAAGGTAGTCAAAAATTTCTTAGAATAGAAAATATGTTATGGGGTCTTTATGGTCTTGTAGCTGTAGCTGTAGCTTATATGAAAATAATGTAATGAGTGATAAAGAAAGATTTTCAGGAGACATGGATAGGAATGAAGTTGAGATCGATCTCAGCAAATTCATGGAACTGTTACAAGAACAATCAAGATTAAAAGATCGTATAAGAGAATTAGAAGATGAAGGTAATAGAAATCCTCATCAGAAATGGATTTATTTAGCACAAGCAGTAGACTCATGGAGAATTTTTCCAAGAGCCTTTTTAACTGTGTATATCTTTTTACTTTACTATACTGTTATGTGGTTTATGGAATTGCCTGAACCAAGTTTTGAACAGTCAGGTTTAATTTCTATAGTCGTAGGTGCAGGTGCTGCATGGTTTGGATTATATGCTGGCACAACTGGTTCATCTAAAAGTTTCAAAGGAGAGAATGATAATAAGTAATGGCTAAAGATAATAAGTTAAAAAATGCTGGAGTAAGTGGTTATAACAAACCTAAACGTACACCTAATCATAAAACAAAATCACATGTTGTTGTTGCTAAAAAAGGCACAGAAACTAAAACTATACGTTTTGGACAACAAGGTGTTAGTGGTGCAGGAAAAAATCCTAAATCTAAAAAAGATAAAGCACGTAAGAAAAGTTATTATGCTAGACATAATGCACAAGATTCTAGCCCAGACAAATTTAGTGCTAGATATTGGAGTCATAAAACTAAATGGTAATTAGTAGAAACCAAATTAAAAAACAAATGACAGGAACTAAAAACAAATCAAAAGTAAATGAAGCTGGTAATTATACTAAGCCTGATATGAGAAAAAAATTATTTAAAAGTATTAAGGCAGGTACTAAAGGTGGCAATGCAGGTCAATGGTCAGCACGTAAAGCACAAATGTTAGCTAAAAAATATAAAGAAAAAGGCGGAGGATACAAATGAAAGGAGTTAAACATTACAAAAGGGATGGCACTGAACACAAAGGAAGTTCTCATAAAATGCCCAATGGGGAATTACACACTAATAAATCCCATACTAAAACTAGTGTTAAGTTATTTCACTTCAAAGATTTATCTAAGAAAGCAAAGATAAAAGCTAAGAAGTAATGAGCATAGCTAAGTCACAAAAATCTTTAAAGGACTGGACTAAGCAAAAATGGAAAACAAAAAGTGGCAAACCAAGTAAAGAAACAGGCGAAAGATATTTGCCTGAGAAAGCTATTAAAGCAATGTCTAGTTCACAATATGCTGCATCTACTAAGAAAAAAAGAGCAGATACAAAAAAAGGTAAACAGTTTTCTAAACAACCTAAATCTGCTGCAAAGATATCAAAGAGGTATAGGTAATGGAAAAACAATCACAAGGTTTTAATGCTCAGTTAATGGCTAAAAATCTTAATCAAATTATATTTGAAAAAGAGTTTGATTCTAAAAAATCTGTGTCAGAAAATTTTCAAAAAATTGTAGACGCTGCTAGAAATAAAAAAGAATATAAATCTAAAGAGTTCGACCCGTTTGGAATATCTAGTGCAACACAATTAAAAAGATATTCTGTGAGTGATAAGGACAAGCCAAAATTAAAAGCTATTTTGGGCAACACTTCATTAGAAGATGTTGCTTCTCAATACAATTCACCTTTAATTGGAGAGTATGATGTCAAACAACATTTATTAAATTTTATAATAGAACAAGAAAAAAAATATAAATCTGGTGGTTTATTTATGAATTACGGAGATTACGAAAGGAAATTAATATAATGTATGAATATGCTTGCAAAGTTGAAAGAGTCGTTGATGGTGATACTGTGGATGTTGTATTGGACCTTGGGTTTAATATTTTGCATAAGTGCCGTGTTCGTTTATATGGCATTGATACTCCCGAGTCACGCACTCGTAATTTGGATGAGAAGATTAGAGGAAAAATGGCTGGGGCTTTCTTAGAAAATAAAATTAATAATGGTGATAAAATAATTATAAAAACAGAACTTAAAGATTCACGTGGAAAATTTGGAAGAGTATTAGGTACTGTAATAGCAGACGGAGTAGATATAAATGTTTCTATGATTGAGAATTATCATGCTGTAAAGTATTATGGACAAAGCAAACAAGATATTGCAAAAGAACATTTAATAAACAAACAACATTTAATTGATGCAGGATTATTAGAAGTATAATATGTTTAAACAACAAGGAGAATAAAGTGCCAAAAGTAGGAAAGAAAAAATTTACATATGATTCAGGTGGTATGGCTAAAGCTAGAGAAGAAGCTAAAAAAACCGGCAAAGAAATGACTATTGAATATAATGAAGGTGGTATGGTGGAGACATATCAAGATCAGGTAAAGCGTAAATGTTCCTAAAACCTTATGGCTACAGCCACTACAAATAGTTTTGATTTAGATATATCAGAAGCAGCTGAAGAAGCATTTGAACTAGCTGGTTTAGAAATGAGAACCGGTTACGACTTGCGTACTGCAAGACGTAGTATAAATCTTATGATGCTTGAATGGGCAAACAGAGGTTTAAATCTATGGCAAGTAGAAGAAGGAACTACTACTTTAATAGCTGGTCAAAAAGATTATACATTAGATGCAGATACTATTGATTTATTAGAACATCATCTTAGAACAGACGATGGAAATACATCATCACAAAGCGATACATCTTTAACTCGTTTATCTTTTTCACAATACGCATCTATACCAAATAAATTAGATACAGGCAGACCTAACGAAATATTAATAAATCGTAACTCAGGCACTACTACATTTAGTGTTTATCCAATACCGGATAGTACAGAAACTTATAAGGTTGTTTGGTATAGACTTAGACAAATATATGATGCTGGTACACCAGCTTCAAATACTATAGATATACCTAAATTATTTTTACCTTGTTTAGTTGCTGGTTTAGCTTATTACATAGCTATGAAAAATCCAGAAGCTATACAAAGAGTTCCATTTTTAAAACAACAATATGAAGAACAATGGAAACTTGCAGCAGATGAGAATAGAGTAAAAGCATCTGTAAGATTTGTTCCCGGAGGGTATTAATATGGCATATGCAAATGGTAAATATGCTTACGGAATATGCGATAGAACAGGTTTTAGATACCCTCTTAAAGATTTAAGGAATCAAGTTAAGGATCAAAAAAGAACAGGTCTGTTAGTTGGCAAAGATGTTTTAGATAAAGATCAACCACAATTACAATTAGGAAGAGTAAGAGCAAATGATCCACAATCTTTAAGACATCCTAGACCACAAAATGATTTAGCAGAAAGCAGAAGATATTTTGCTTTTGATCCTATAGGTGGAGGAGTAACTGAATTTGGCTCAAGAACTATGGGATTAGATATAACAGGTAGTGTAGGAACAATAAAGGTAACAACAAGCTAATGTCATTTACATTTACAACATTAAAATCAGCTATACAAGACTATACTGAAAATACAGAAACAACATTTGTAAATGATTTAGCAACAATTATTGTTCAAGCTGAAAATAGAATTAATAGTTCCGTACAACTTCCTAACTTTAGAGCAAATAAAACAGCATCAGTATCATTAGACAACCCTTATTTAACTATACCTAATGATTTTTTATATCCATATTCTTTAGCAGTACTAGATAGTGATAGTAATTACAATTATTTATTAAATAAAGATGTTAATTTTATTAGAGAAGCATATCCATTAAGTACATCAAATAAAGGATTGCCTCAATATTACGCACAATTTGACGATGATCATTTTATTATAGCACCTACACCTGATGCTAATTATACAGTTGAGTTACATTATTTTTATTTACCAACATCAATTACTACATCTTCAGATGGAACAAGTTGGATTGGAACTAATGCACCAGATGTATTGCTTTATGGAAGTTTAGTTGAAGCATATACTTTTATGAAAGGTGAACCAGATATTATTAATACATACGACAAAAGATATAAAGAAGCTTTATCACAACTTGTTGTGCAGAATGATGGAAGAAATAGAAAAGATGCTTATCGTAGAGGTCAATTTAGAATAGAAGGACAGTAATGCTTACTAAAAGAATTAAAGAATTAGAAGGAAAAAAAATAGCTATTGTAGCTATGGGTGTGAGTCAAATAGATTTTCATTTAGCATTAGTGCATAGCAAGAAGTTTGACGAAGTTTGGGTTATTAATGCGATGATAGGAGTAGTTAAACAAGCAGATAGAGCATTTATAATGGACCCAATGACTCGTTTCTTTGATACAGATGAAGCTGCAAGCATGACAGAAATGATGAGAGATACATTGCCTAATATAGATTATCCAATATATTCATGTGAATTAGATGATAGAGTTCCTAGTGTAGAAGAGTATCCTATTAAAGCTTTGATAGAAGATACTGCATGTGGATATTTAAATAATACAGTAGCTTATGCAATAGCCTTTGCTTATTGGAATAAAGTTGGTGCTATTAGTATGTTTGGTGCAGATTTTACTTATAAAACAAATGCACACTTTGCAGAAATGGGAAGATCGTGTTGTGAATTTTGGTTAGCAAAATGTATGGAACAAGATATAGATGTATCTGTTGCAGTAAGATGTAATCTTTTAGATGCAAATGTAAATGTTAAAGAAAAACTATATGGGTATCATCGTTTAAACGACCCAACAGTATCTTATTTTGAAAATGATAAAATGAATGTATGTAAATATTCTGAAGTAATACAAGAAACTATGATACCTCATGGCATTATAGGAAGAGAAAATCCTAAAGAATGGGTAATAGATGAGCGTTTAAACGGAACTAGTGTTCCAGAACCAAATGTACCATAATGCAAACAGATAAATTTGAACTATCAATAGGAAATCTTGGAGTAAAAACTACTGATTACAGAGGACATACTGTTGAAGAAGTAGCAGATATGGCAACAGATAGATTAATTTCAATAAGTGAAACAGCACCTGATACAATAAAAGCGCAAGCACATGTATTTAAAGATGCTACACGCAAGGTAATTACACATTATATGGATGAGGCAATAAAAAATCACATCTGTACTATGTGTAATCAATTAGAACAGCAAGGACAAAAAGACCTTGCCAATATAATAAGGAGGCTTTAATGGCTATAACACAAGCAATGTGTACTTCTTTTAAAAAAGAACTTTTAGAAGGCGTACATAATTTTAAAAATTCAGGTGGTAACACATTTAGATTAGCACTGTATACAAGTAGTGCTACTATGAGTGCAGCTACTACTGCGTATTCAACTTCGCAAGAAGCTAGTGGAACTAACTACACAGCTAAAGGTAACTCTTTAACACGTGTAGACCCTACTACTTCAGGTACAACTGCATTTACAGACTTTGCTGATTTAACTTTTGGCACAGCAACTATAACTGCAAGAGGTTGTATGATCTTTAATGATTCAGCTTCAGGCGATCCAGCAGTAGCAGTATTTGATTTTGGTGCAGATAAAACATCTACAGCAGGATCATTTACAATTACGTTTCCTACTGCTGATGCAAGTAATGCGGTAATAAGAATAGCTTAATAAAGTAATTTAATATGGCAGTCGGATGGGGTCGCAGTACATGGGGTGATGGACCTTGGGGTGCAACCGCAGTATCTGTTGCCGTTACAGGATTAGCTGGTACAACAACATTAGGTGCTGAAACAGTATCTGGTGACTGTAATTTAACAGAAACTGGTTTAGCAGGAACAGGTGCAGTTGGAACTGTAGTTGCTGCTGGTTTTGCAATTACTGGTGTTAGTGGTAATGCATCTACTATTGGTCTTGGTGATGAGACTGTAACTTGTGATGCCAATGTTTATCCTACTAACGTAGTAGGAACAACAGCTTTAGGAACTTTAGGATTAGTAACCAATAATATTATTTCAATTACTGGTTTAGCTGGAACATCTGCATTAGGTACAGAAACAACAACAGGTAATGCTAATGTTTATCCAACTACAGTTACAGCAACAGGTGGATTAGGAATTTTATATGTATGGTCAAATATAGTTCCGGGAGTTACAACAACATGGAGTGCAGTAAATAATACGCAGTCAACAACATGGAGTGACGTAGCTGCATAAATAGTTTAATATTAATTTAGAGGAAAATTAAATGGCAAGTACATATGTAAATGATCTCAGGTTAAATGAGATGGCAACAGGTGATGGTAGTGGTACGTGGGGTACAACTACAAACACAAATTTAGAGTTAATTGCAGAAGCTTTTAGTTATGGAACTGAAGCTATTACAACTAATGCAGATACACATACTACAACTATAGCAGATGGAGCAACTGATCCGGGAAGATCAATATTTCTTAAATATACAGGCACATTAGATTCTACTTGTACTATTACTATTGGACCAAATACAGTATCTAAACTTTGGGTTATAGAAAATGCTACAAGTGGTTCTCAATCTATAATAATTAAACAAGGTACTGGTGCAACTGTAACTATATCTACTGGTAAAACTAAAATGATTTATTCAGATGGTGCAGGTGGCGGTGGAAAAATGGTAGATGCTTTATCTTCACTTAATTTAGAAACAAGTGGAATAATAGAAACATCAGCATCAATACAAACACCATTAATTGAATACACAGATGGCGATGATGCTATAACTATAGCTGATGGTGGTGGATTAACTTTTGCTTCTACAACACAAACTAATGGAACAGTAACAGTAGGCGTAGACGATACAGGTTATGACGTTAAGTTTTTTGGAGCAACATCAGGATCGCATATGCTTTGGGATGAAAGTGCTGATGATTTAAAATTAGTAGGAGCAGCAGGATTAACTGTTGCTGGCGATGCAGATATTGATGGAACTACAAATTTAGATGCTGTTGATATTGATGGTGCAGTTCAAATTGATGGAACTATTACTGTAGGTGTTGATGATACAGGTTATGACGTTAAGTTTTTTGGAGATACAGCAAGTGCTTACATGCTTTGGGATACATCGGCAGATGATTTAATCTTAGGAGGTGCAGCAAGAGTAGTTGTTCCGGATAGTGGACTAGTGTTAGGAAGTACAGCAGTCACTTCAACAGCAGCAGAACTTAACTATGTTGATGGTGTAACATCAGCAATACAAACCCAAATTGATACAAAAACCTCAACAGGTAAAGCTATAGTTATGTCTATGGTTTTCGGATAAAAATAGGAGAATATTATGGCAAACCCAAATCTAGCAGCAGTAACTTCAATATACGGCAAAAGTATACAAGGAGCATTAACTACTACAGTAACAACCGACTTATTGACTTGTGCAAGTGACAAGTTAATTAAAATCAACAGCATTATTATAGCTAATATTGATGGCACTAATGCTGCCACAGTAACAATGGGCATTATTAAAAGTGGTGGCTCAGTAGTTTTATTTGCTTCGACAATTTCTGTTCCAGCAGATGCTACTTTAGTTCTTGTTGATAAGAACTCAGGTATTTATCTACAAGAAGCGGATGTCTTAGAAGGTGGTGCGGGTGCTAACTCAGACTTAACTTATACCATTAGTTACGAAGAATTAGATGACGCATAAAAGGGTATTTAATTATGGCTCATTTTGCAGAACTCAATAGCAGTAACGAAGTATTACAAGTAATCGTAGTTTCTAACGAGGATGTAGATGCTAATGGTGGTGATTTACACGCAGACGCAGAAACATTTGTAGCATCTATTGTTCCACATGGAACAGGTGGAGCATCTTGGAAACAAACTTCTTACAACAATAATTTTAGAAAACAATACGCAGGTAGGGGATATACTTACGATTCATCAAAAAATAAATTCATAGCCCCCAAACCATACGCATCATGGTCTTTAGATTCTGATGATGATTGGCAAGCACCAGTTAACAAACCTGATGATGGTAAAATATATATTTGGAATGAAACAGATCAACAATGGAACGAGGTGTAAAACATGACTAGAGAAGTTGGAGCAGTTACTGATGCTGCCTCTGGTAATGGTGGAGTTGTTGGACCTGATTATGTGCCAACGAAAGAAACTGTGGATGCGATTATAACGACATTTAATTCAAGTGGCACTCTCACAACAGCTTCGACAACAACCGCAGTTGAATACTTAGTTATTGCCGGAGGTGGTTCTGGTGGTGGTACAGTTGGTGGGGGCGGTGGAGCAGGTGGTTATAGAACAGCTAGTAGCTTTTCTGTTTCAGCATCAACAGGTTATTCAATTACTGTAGGTGCAGGTGGTTCAGGAACAGACGGAGCAGGTGACGGAGGCAATGGTTCAAATTCAGTATTTTCTTCTATAACTTCCACAGGCGGTGGAGGCGGTGGCGGATTTACAGGGAGTACGGGTGTAGCTGGTGGTTCTGGTGGCGGTGTTGGTGGTAGAAATTCTGCTGCAAACGGAGCAGGAGGTGGCTCTGGAACATCTGGTCAAGGTAATGATGGTGGTGGTCGAGGCGGTGGTGGAGCTAACGCACTTGGCGGCGGAGGCGGCGGCGGTGGTGCTGGCGCAGTTGGTGGCCATAGTAGGAATGTCACAGCTTCTAATGATTATAA
>VTLG01014646.1_pt1 | contig 34111 bp, 39 predicted proteins | sample 4694571 | NCBI WGS metagenome assembly VTLG01 (sample SAMN12604809, study PRJNA352737) | marine metagenome | biome: ENVO:00000447; feature: ENVO:00000209|ENVO:00000569|ENVO:01000036; material: ENVO:00002151; isolation source: viral sequences binned using virsorter ...
CACGCTCCGCGTAAGCACCAACGTACATTGCAGGGAGTTTGTACATCTCTGCTTTAGGATCTACACCCCAAGACTTTGCGGCTTCATATAATTGTGTCTCGTCTTTACCTTTACCTAAATAATCTCTACAAATTCCATTAAGATCATAACGTAATCTGTTTTCATTTATCAACGCAGATGCAATCATTGTATCAACTATATTACCGTTAATTTTAATACCCAATCTACGTAACCAACATACGTCATACATTGCATTATGAAATATCTTAGTTGAATTGTGATTCATCTGATCTTGTAACCATTTTAAAACCATCTTACGATCCATATTACCACCACCTTCGTGGGCTATGGGGTAGTATGCACACCAATTACCTGTCGATAAAGATATACCAACAACATCACCTACACCTACAACAGATCCTGATCCCATTCTTTTGTTTAAGTTAGGGTCTTTTGTTTCTAAGTCTATTGCTATCTCGTCATACTTTCCAAGATCTGGAAAGTCTGTGGGTGGTAACCACTCTGTTTGTGGTTTAAAGATTGTCGTCGCCATAGTCCCTCTCTATTGCCATTTCACAATAATGAATGGCTTTTAATAAATCTTCTTTTTTATTTTTTTGCTTGTGCCTACACAAATACTTAATAGCATTCCCTTCTGCAAACGGTATGTTATTTTTATTTATAAACTCGCTAGGCTGAATGATCATCGATTGATAGTGAGATCCTCCAATTTGTTTTTTATATGCCTTAGTTTTCATATTTTTATTTCTGTTAACCTTTCTGTAGTTCCTATTACACCTTTAATAAAACTATTAAAAGCTAAACTAATTCTTGTTGAATCATTATGTTTTAAATTAGTTTGATGTCTTAATTTTGACGGGAATAAAACACATTCATATTCATTAACATTAAAAAACCAGGTTGTTGAATTGTATGAATTGTATTGTTTAGGCATTATATCTATTAATTCGTAATTATCATTTTCAAATATAATTTGATCTTCTTTATCAGTCTTTATGTACAAAACACCAGAAACTATAGAGTTGTTGTGTTTATGGGAATGATGACTTTCCCCTTTCCTAGTGTAGTTTAACCAAGATTGAGTCACATAAATTTCAACAGGATGAAGAGGATTATAAATATTTAATAGATAATGATTTAAACAATCTTGAGCAAAGCTTTTTAAACCTGATAAAGCTTTGTTTTCTAAAATATAAGTATCAGAACTACCATCATTAAAACAATTTCTAACAGTTTTCTTTTTTGTTTTTTCTACAAAATCTAATTCTTTTTTTGTAAACTTTCGGTTTAGTTTATATGTGCTTAAGGGTAAAGCAAAAATACCAGTTTGTTGAATATGTTTATATGACTTTTCCATTATATTTTAAAACTCTTATAAATATCTTTTGGTCTAATAACGTGTAGATGTTCTTTAGTTCTTGTTGCACCTACGTAAAATAATCTGTTTTCATCATCAGGATATCTTTCGTAATTTTGTTGTGTATTTTTACTGAGATCAGTTAGTAACACTACATTCTGTGATTCTCCACCTTTAACTCCGTGTATTGTTGATAGCGTAATTCTAGGGTCTTTATTTAATTGTTCTCCATTCTCTCTCATTTTTCTAATGTATCTTACTTGATGATCGGGTGCATTATCAAATGCCTCGTACCAAACTTTTTGAGTATTCAATCCTTTGTTATTATATAGATCATTCATACCATACATTCCTTCTTTATCTAAATATTGTAAGTTTTCTTTTTGAAAATGATTAGGGCTCATATAGGATGCAACTCTGTTAATTTGATCTGTGCTTAAAAATTTATTATTACGTAAATTTTCCCAATCAGTTACTGCTTGATATAAATCTTTTTCATAATCTTTCTTAAATTTATTTCTGTAGTACATTCCTTTTGAGTATAAAACATTTTCAAGTTCATTCAACATAAATCTAGTTCTTGCTAAAACCAACCAATCTCCCTTTGACATATCTATGTGTTGAAAGTCGTTATAATAAGATAGCAATCCTTTTTCTGTTTTCGGTGACCATTCTTTATGTAAACGATTTGATATTCTACCAACAATATTCATAGCAAAATCGTGCACAACTTTGGGTATTCTGTAAGATTGTGTTAGATTTAAAAACTTTCCTTTTTGTGTGATAAAACTATCTACGTCTGCACCAGCCCATCTAAATATAGCTTGATCATCATCACCTGCAATATAACTATCTCCTGTCTTATTCCATATAGATTTTGCCATATCCCATTGCATACGAGATAAATCTTGCGCCTCATCTATAAACACTACGTCAAACTTAGGTGATGCATCGGACTTAATAAAATTTAAAATCATATCGTTAAAATCGATTAAGTTGTATTGTTTTTTGTAAGACTCAATTTCTCCTGCTAAAATTTTTAAATCTCTCACAGATAAATCTTGAGTATGCTCCCTTAAATTATATTGTTGTTCTGGTGTGATGTTACGCAATTTAGCTAATTGTATAATTCTTAAATACTCACTGTTAGTTGTGAATAGTCCTGTTTGATCTTCATCGTACTCATTGTAATCTACTTTCATATCAATCTTTTTACCAAGATCTATGTAATGTCTTTTTTGCATTACCTGTTCTTTTTTTATTCCTAATCTTTTAAATGCCAAAGAGTGTAAAGTTCTAAAGTATGGAAGATCATCTTCTGTTAAATTAAATTTATCTACAGCTCTATCTCTTGCGTGGTACGCAGCTTTTTGTGTAAAAGAAAAAAATCCAATTTTGTCCGGATCAGTATTCTTTAAATGTTTTTCCATCTCTTCTAACAAAGTAAAAGTTTTTCCTGTGCCTGGTGGTCCTAATACAATTGTTTTCATTAAAACGCATCCTTAGGTTTAAATTGTTTCGGTCGGTAAACATTATCTTCTTTAGTAAATTCTTTAATTGTAGTCACTGTTATTTTCTTTTTGCCTATAGTTTCTCTGGTAATTTCACACCCACACTTATCACGTAACAGTAATAGAGTCTCATCATATTTTTCATTCCATCTTCTTTTTAATAAAAACTTATTAAAAAATTCTCTAAATACAAAATGATGTTGACCCTCGTGTGTCCACACATTACCTAATAACATATCTTGTCTTTTCGCACCTGCTGCAGTTCTGTCTGTGCAAAATTCTTCTAGGTGATCTAATAACTGTTCTACTTTAGATGAACCCATAGGTGGTTCTACAATTTCTATCCCAGCAAACAAAAGTTTTACCATATCTGTAAATTCTTTTTTCTTTAATGTAGGTGGAACCTTGTTTACTTGTTCCATTACAGCTCTTTGAAATAATCTTTGTTCTTGTAAATAAGAAGTGTCTTTTAATCTAACTCTTTCACCATCAACGTTTACCCAATAATAAGGTTCATCAAGATTAACTTTTTGTAAATCATTTAAATCAGGGAATAAAGACTGACCTTTAATTCCAAAAGGTCTTGTTAAACATAGTTTTTTATCGCAATGATTACACATAGGATCTTCATTACATTTAAAACCTAATTCTTTTTTCTCGTGGTATTTTATTTTGTCTTGGATTGTTTTGTCATCTAAAGGTGGGTCAAAGTATTTATAATTAAAAGCATTTATATGTTTTTGCCATTCTTCTGGCCATTTTCTTTTTGCATATTGTATGTATTGATAAATAACCCTATCTCTTCCATCGTTTAATTTATTTTGTGTAAGAGATTCTATACACGGAGGACCATCACTAAATTCTGATTTAGGTCTTGTTAGTTCTAATTTTTCTAATTCTTCTGGAGTTAATCTTTTTATTGCTAAAAAAAATTGCGATATTGTAATCGCTTCGCCTTTAAAATTAAAGGCATATCTTGTTGTTTTTTCAGAATTAAAGTATGGTAAATTTAAAAAATTTCCTGTATCATCTTCCGATTTTAATTCAACTTGTTTTGGAAAAACTTCCGCATTACCAAATCCTAGAAATGCACTAATAGAACTTAGTTTATCTCGCATCAAAGATGCGTCTACTGGAACCGTAGTAAATAAAAATATATGTGCTCCTCCACTTTTTGAACGACACATAGTCAAAGGTAAATGATTATTGTTTATAAGATCAATGATTTTTTTGTGATCTAAATTATATTTATCTACATCTATGCATCCCCATCTACATTGATTTTCTTCGTTAATAGGTATGATACCTAGACTAGGTTCTATTCCTTTTAAATGATCTTGCCAATGTTTATCAGTTACAGGTTCACGTTTAACAAATGACTTACCTTTTATTTTAGTTCCGTCAGCATTTTTCTTTTCTACGTATGTGCATCCGTGCGCTCTTTGTAATCCAGAAAATAAATCAATAAAATTTTTCATAACTCCTTATGTTGGTAAGGGCGGATCCACTCTCGCTTAGCCGCCCCATACCCATTCATTCTGATCGAATGAATTAATTAATATGGTGTTGATGATGAGTTAGATTCTTCTGATCCGTGTTTCGCTTTCACAGCGCCGCTACCGACACTTTTAGAAAACGTTTTCGCAATCGCGTAAGTATTCGCATCTGTCACAGGACCGACTTTAGAAACATCCCAACCAAACCAAGTGCCTTTGTCGTTAGACTGTTGCACAGTTTTTAAATTGTAAATGTGACTATATGTTGGTGGAGTAAACAATCCGTTTTTACCCTGCATCTTCATACCCATCATCATTGAATTCCATTTACGACTAATTTTTAATTGAGTCGCTTTCATAGAAATCAAAGCTGTTGATGGTGTATTGCCGAGTGCAACCACAAAATGACTTGCAGTATTTTCAAGATAGTTGCCATTGGCTAATCTATCTTTATTACCCTTGTCTCTTGTAGTTTGCGGAATGTCATCTCCTGCTTCATATATATGTACAGGTGCTCCTGAACTCTCACCTCTGTCTTGCCATTCAATATATTGTCTTTTGTAATATACCGGCAAAACATTTATCCCCTTTTCGCCATCAAACACTTCGTTTGTAACAGTGTTGATTATCATACCAGGTTCTGCCCCCTTGACATATTTGGCGTCCCTCTTATTACACTCTGGGGATAATTGGCCAAGTACTTTTAAAAACGGTAGAGCAAGATCATCTTGCTTTATGTTTTGGACTCCTTGACCTGCATCAGCTTCAAATAAAGTTGTAGCTACTGCGCCTCCTTGATCACGTTTCGTGATATTTGCTTCTTTGTTCATTGTTATTGTTTCCTTTTTATTGTTGTTTTATTTCCAACAAATATGTTGAAAAGTTCCGTTGGCATTTCTTTGCCGCCTTCGATTCGCTCACGGACTAACGCTTTCAGGGTCATAGGCTCAACCTTCAACTTTTGTGTCGGTTGATGCCCTTGACCCTTCGCAAGTTCAGCATATGCTGCTGCCTTGTCATCCTCAGATCGGCCAAAAGATACGACAATCTCATTTTTGATAATGTCGCCCAGTCCGTTCTGACGAAGCCAGTTAAACGCCTCCTCTTTATTTGCTTGAGTAATAGTGGCGCTGTAATTTGTTTTAACTTCTACAGATGATCCATCCTGTAGTTTAAGAAAAGATAAACCCATTTCTGATAACATAGTGGGTATAACCTCTCCTGAAATATGATCTAATTCTTTTTTCTTTTGTTTGACATATTCTTCATTAGTTTCTATGTCTTTTTGTAAACCTTGCATTTGTTTTATTTTATCCGCAAGTTTATTTATGTTCTGTGTTTTATCTATAATTTCTTCTTGATCTTGTTCAAAATTAATTTTGTTCATAAGCGTATTTTTGTGATGTTCCTTTCTCGTGTAGATTTATTTCTATTGGATAATATTTTCTCTCTTGTTTGTCCCATTTTAATAACCTGTATTTACCATTTGTAATGTCGGAAACTAGAGAACACGCTACGCCAATAATAGCAGGATCTCCTGTTAATAATAAATAATCATTTTCAGAAAATTTTTTGAGCCCCTCTCTTAATTTAAAGATGAGAGGCCCCGGAGAAAATATGATCTGAGAAAGTTCTGGTAATAAAAATTTAAATGAACCGTAGTTAGCAGCTCCCATAATATTAATTTTAGGTCTACCTTCTTTTGAACCTGCAATTTCTTGAATTACATAAACAGTAGAAGAAGGGTTCGGCTTATCTTGAGCCGGACCACATTTAATAGAACTAAATATGTCGTTACCTTGTGTCTTTCTCATATTGACTTATATAATAGATTTGATATAAGAAGTCAATAGAAAGATAAAATGAATTACAAATTTAAGACGAAGCCGTATAAGCATCAAATCACTGCTTTAGAAAAGTCGTGGAACAAAGAATCGTTTGCTTATTTTATGGAAATGGGTACGGGTAAAACTAAAGTTCTTATTGATAATATGGCTATGTTGTATGATAGGGGAAAAATTAATGGTGCACTTATTATTGCACCCAAAGGTGTTATTGGAACTTGGTACAATCAGGAGTTGCCTGCTCATTTACCCACACATATAGAAAGTGTGTCCGTATTGTGGCAAGCAAATATTAATAAAAAACAATTCGAAAAATTAAAAAGTGTTATGGCCACAGGTCACGAACTTCATATATTAATTATGAATGTAGAAGCTTTTAGCACAGATAAAGGTAAAAATTTTGCTATGGATTTTTTAATCGCACACAATGCTCTTGTGGCTATTGATGAAAGCACAACAATAAAAAACCCTAAAGCAAAAAGAACTAAAAATATTTTAGCATTAAGAAAAATTTCTAAGTATAGAAGGGTAATGACTGGTTCTCCTGTAACTAAAAATCCTTTAGATTTATATACACAATGTGATTTTTTAGATCCTTATCATTTAGATCATAGTTCATATTATTCATTTAGAACAAGATATGCATTAATGAAACAAACAGTAATAGCAGGGCGTTCTATTAATCTAGTAGTAGGATTTCAACGTTTAGATGAATTAACAGAAAAATTAAGACCATTTTCATACAGAGTATTGAAAGAAGATTGTTTAGATTTACCCGCTAAAATATATATGAAACGAGAAATTACGCTTACACCAGAACAACTTAAAGTATACAAACAAATGAAACAAGAAGCATTAGCTACACTAAATGGAAAAACAGTTACAACTGCAACAGCACTTACGCAAATTATGCGACTACATCAAATAACTTGTGGTCATTTTACATCTGATGATGGTTCAATACAAAACATAAAGAACAATCGTATTGTAGAACTAATGGATGTATTAGATGAAGTAGAGGGTAAATCCATTATATGGGCACATTATCAACACGATGTACAAACAATAGTAAAAGAAATAGAAAAAGAATATGGTCCGGGATCCGTGGTTCATTACTACGGTAAAACGCTTCCCGAAGAACGAGACAGAGCATTAGAAGACTTTAAGAAAAAAGATAAATGTAGATTTTTTGTAGGAACGCCACAAACAGGTGGTTATGGCTTGACTTTAACTGTTGCTAATACTGTAATCTATTATTCTAATGGGTATGATCTAGAAAAAAGAATGCAATCAGAAGACAGAGCACATAGAATAGGACAAAAGAAATCAGTGACATACATAGATCTTATAGCAGATGATACAATAGACACCAATATTGTAAAATCTTTGCGAAGAAAGATAAATATAGCTTCTAAAGTGATGGGAGAAGAAATTAGATCCTGGATTTAGTAGGACTTACACGCGAGGCGCGCAAAATTTTTATTCTAACCAAGGAGTGTATTGTGTTTTACCGTCTTTACCACGACTAGCATATAAACATTGATTTCTATTGTGATTAGAAGAATAACTACAGTGTATCCAGCCCGAATTTTTTTCGCCTTCCTTGTAAAACTCGAGGATCAATTGATCAAATTCTAGCTCTGATTTGATAAACGAAGCCACCTCTTTATTATCTTTACCCCAAATTTCAAAATCAGCTGCAGCTGCATTGTCGTCTGCTACGTGTTGTGAGTTGATTGAGCTGCCGATCGCTATACAAAGTTCTGCACATCTAAAACCGCTAGAGATTTGTAATGGTTCATTATAGTGTGAACGTATTGGCTGTAAAATATTTACTGCTAATGCTTTTAAATTTTCTATTTGTTCTGGAGACGGGTTATTATTTATGCCCTTACGTTCGGCCACTTGGCTTTTAATTAATTCGTCGAGTGTAAAATTAGCTGTTAATTTCATCCTAAAAAATGTTGAAATAGTTGAAGTGCTACAGCCCCCACCGTAGCTAAAAGAACCCAATAGATTTTATCTATCTTGCCGCCCAATTCGTGAATACCTTTGTGCATATGACTAATGTCTCTCTTCACACCCTTTACGTGTCCATATAGGGATACAATATGTTCTCTTGTTGTTTTAGGTTCTATTGCCATTAAGTTCTACTTCTTTGTCTTATAAGTTGTTCCATTGGTGACAATAACGCTGTTTCTGTTTGTGTCAACCTTGTTTGTGGATTAATTTGTCCCGTTAATACTGGACTTTGCACAACTGGCTGTGGTTGTTGTGGTAAAGGTGGGACCTGACTTATAAATTCTTCTATGTCTTCGTAACCTTCTTCTATTTCAAAATCCATATCTAAACTTAATCCATTAAGATCTTGATATAAATCGTTTATAATAGGTTGTATTTCCATAAATGGATTTATACCACCTAAATCATCTGCAATTTCTTGGAATTTACTTATCACTCCTCTTGAAGGATAGTAAGGATCAAACATTCCTTGCGATAATGCGTTGTAAGTTCTTGCACTTATTTGTCTGTCTCTAAATTCTCCAAAAAGTTCACTGTCTTCTGTTCCCAATATTTCAGCTGCTTTTAAATCTTCGTACATTTTTTTCTGAACCTTAAATCTAGCTTGATTAGATGCAATGTATCTATCTAAAACTTGTTGAGGTGTTTTTTGACCACCTGATAGAACTCCAAACGCACCACCAGTAAATTCTTTTCTAGCATTTCTAATACCATCTTGATATTCGGAAATTTTAAAACCCATAGATTTTATTGGATCAACTGGAACTGGTCTAAACCCTGCAAAACCAAGAACCTCATCTGGTAATTCATACTTTTCACCTCTTTTACCAGGTATATCAAGACCAGCTTTTGTTAATCTTTCGTATTGTCTCATACTAGGTAATAAAGCTTTAGCTAAATGTCTAATTTGAATATCAATTTTATCACCTGCAGGAGTTTCGTCTGTGTATAATTCTCTTCCGTCTGCTGTTCTACCTCCTCTTGTTGTTAAATCAAATAAAGCTTCTGTAAAAATAGACTCAGAAATAAATGGATCGGCTACTTCACCAGCGGCCTCTTGTACACCTTTTACAAAACCTTTCATCAGTACCTCTTCGTTATCAATACCCGCTTGAATATTATTTAACAAAGTTAAATAAGGTCTTGCTACGGTGTCATAAGCATTACTATGACTAAAATCTATATATTTAAGTTTACCAGTGTCCTCATCTCTTACAGGTAAAATTACAGAATTTTTAGACCACTCTGGTACGAATTTTTTTAAAGCTTCTAGTTGTTCATTGGTGACGTTGTATAACGCTTGTGCACCTTTTTGTGCTGTGTATGGGACAACAGCTAGTGTAGTAGCCATTCCAGCTAACCTTTTCATTCCTACTGCCTTCAATGGATTTGTACTAGTCAAAGGATTTATTTTACCAGTAATTGGATCTCTTATTTCACTTAATCCTCGTTTAGCTATGTTAGTTGTGGTTCTAAAAATTTCAGATGGAAATGACATAAAGTTACCAAACGGTATTGCTCTCATAGCTCTTACAAAATCTGATACGTAAGCATAATTAGGAACAGTGTTTCTAACAATGTTGGCAGCTTCTTCGTCTAAAGCTTTGGCGGATGGTTTTAGCTTAGCTTTTGCATAAGCGTTTTGTAGTCTGTTTCTTTCCACAGCAAAGTTAGTAATTTTCCACACATCATCTTCTGCTACATATAAATCTTGAAATGTTTTACCGACGTTTTTAAATTTGTTAATCATTGGTTTTAAAATACCATCCATATTTTGGACAGTTTCACCAAATTTAACATCTTTTAAAAGATTTTTAAGATCTCCTATTTGAACTTGAGAGTTAACCACTCCTAGTTCTAAAAGTTCTTGGTACCTTTTATTGCCTGCAGCTGATCTTGTTCCAACTTGCAAAGGGCCAAAAGCATCTTTAAATGATTTTGCAACTAACGCTGGATTTTCAAACAAGACTCCATTGGCACCAGCAAATGCTCCTGCGCTAAAAAAGTTTCGTAAGTGTGTTGGTATAGATAAAACAGTTTTAGATATTTGAGATATTCCTTTAGGATATAAAAGTAAATTTCTCCATAACCAAGAGATGCCTCTCTCTGCTATGTTGGCTCCCTCTCTTTCTCCTCTAACTAGTTTAGAAACTTTATCAGCATTTCCTAAACCTTCTGCAATTGATTTGGTAGTGTAATATCCTTTTAATGGGTTAACTAAATTTCCGTCCTTAACTAAAGGATCTAGATAACTATCTAATTTAACTATGTCTTGATTAGGTAAAGCTCTTGCTGCTTTTAATTCATCATCAAAGAAAAATCCTCTTTTACCTTGTTTAATTAAATCATCATTCATTTGTGTTATCTCTCCAAACAATTGATTTTTTCTTGCCATAGCAGAAATTTTTGTCATTCCATTATAAATAGAATATCTAGGGTCTTCTATTTTACCGAACAGTTCTCTGAAAGCTTTACTACCTTGACCTATAACGGTAGGTCCTCCACGATCTGTAAAGTATCTTCCCTTCTCTACTGTTCTTACAAAGTTTTTAAATGTTTCTGGATTAGTTGCACCTTGAGTTAGGTTGGTATATTTAAATCTTGGTAATTGAGTTTTAGGATTACTTTGTCTCGCTGTCTGTAAAACCTTATCAACCATATATCTGGCTTCTTGATTAGTTAATCTTTTACCTGTAGCTTTTTTTCCATATCTTTTAAAAATTTTCATTGCATTGTTTATAGCTTGATCAGTTGGTTTATAGTTTGCAAAAGGAATAATAGATTTATCTTCAAAAATTTTATAAGTAGTACCGAGATATTGTTTAACTCTGTCCCCCATTATTTCTTCTAAATTTTTTACCTTACTTTCTGTTTTACCCACACCAGGTGATTTTGCTGTAAGATCTAATAAACCAGCAAACTCTTTTCTTGCCCCCGTTAAAGACTGCATTAACACTTGTTGGTTTTCTTCAGTAATTCCTTTTTTCTTCATTGTTTTTAAAATAGTATTTCTAAGACTTTGATCCATTCGTCCTCTTAAATTACCACTAAAAAGCAATTCATTTACTTGACCTAAAAATTTATCTTTTTCAACTCTTGTAGATTTATCAAACACCCCTTGTACTCCACCAAACATTTCATCAACGTTTCTATCTATACCTTTAACAAGCTCTGTAGCACGATTAGCATCTCTTGATTTTCTACCAAACTCTTTCATCTTAGCTTCAAATATTTCTTGGGGTTTAGCTCCTCTTGCTCTAAAAGTGCTTCCAATCTTATCTACAAATCTTTCAAATTGAGAATTGCTGTATGCTAAGTCTTTACCTCTTTGCGCTAAAGCTTTGGCACCTGTGCCCACACCATATACGAAAGGAGTTATGGCTAAAGACTCAGAACCAAACTTAACCCTGTTCATTAATTTTCTTAAAGCTTCGCCTCTGTTGTCCTCAAACCCTGTTTCTTCTTGAAGTTCAGTAGGTCCGCCACCAAACAAATCACCAAAAGTTCCTATGTTTTCTACATCGGCTACTAAAGTTTCACCTGCTGCACCACCCACAACACCCGCAGCAAATCTTTTTGTTTTACCTGCTTGGTTTAACTCACCAGCTTTTTTAACAGCTTTCTGTAGATTAGGGTTTTTAAGATTAGCATAGTTACCACTTCTTTTTGCTTTTAATGCTTTGTCAGCTAGTTTAGTTGCAGTTTTAAAACCTGCAGCTCCGGGTACACCTATTTGAATTAAGGCTTCTGTAAGTTTACCAATAGCTCTGTCATCAGCTATTTCTTCAAAAGGATTTATTTTGTCAAAAAATTTTTCTACGTCTGCAGCTACATCCGTTCCTGCTCCGAGGTCAATGAGTTCTGCAGCAAGAGATACAACACCTTCTGGAATTTTAATAATACCTGAAGCAATACCTGCTGCTCCTGCAACAAAAAAATTTGTTTCATTATTAAGCTCTGGTCCGGATAAAGGGCTAGAATATTTTACTGCCATCTATCCTCCTATGCCATTGGTTCGTCAGGAAAATTTTCTATTGTTTCACTAACTTGAATGTCTTCTCTTTCTTCAGCATCTGGTTTAGATTCAAATGTTTTTTGGTCTAAATAATCCCAACCTTCTTGACCGTTTGCGTTAAAACCAACCCACTGTTTAACTAAACCATCTAGAGGATCAAAGAAGTATGCTCCTGATGCAGTTTCAAGAAGAAGTTGTCTACGTTTTGGTACACTAGTTGGTAACATTCCCGAATGACCTGGAAGCTTTTCATCCATCATAGGTTTAATTTCAAATTCAAATTGAATAATTTTGTCAGCTCGTTCACCCATAACATTTTCTTTTCCTAACTCACTTCTTCTATATTTTTTTTGTCCTTCAATAGAAAGTTTGGCTGGATCAGCTGCAGAAAGAGAAACATATTCTAACGCATCTTTAACACTATCGTAAGGTTTTCCATCTCTTGGATCTGTAGCTCCACTTCTATATAATTCTTGAGCTCTTAATAATTGACTAGATGTTTTACCTCTACTCTCTTGTATACCTTTAGCTAAACTACCTACTAAATTTCTATTAGCTGCTACTTCTTGAGCTCTTTGTTGTTGAAATCTTTGGAAAGGACCTCTTGCTGAGGACGCTGCAGTTTGTAATACATTACCTTGAGGTGATCTAGACATAAGATCTAAACCAAAATCTATTAAAAAATTATTTAAACTTGCAGGCTGTGATGGAGCAAGTTTATTTACAGCTGCTACTCTATCTTTTAATTCTTGTACAAATTTACCTTCGCTGAATCTCTGTCTCATACCATCCATAATACCTTGGTTTTCGGTAGAGCCACCTTTTCTAAACATAGGTCTTCTTAAGATTCTATTCATTATTACCTTTGTGTAAGAAATTTTTCTAATCCACTAAAAGGTTGTTGCACTCCTGATGGATTTCTAACTGCTCCGTAAATACCAGCCAACGTAGCTGCTGTTCCTAATCCTGTTTGTAATGGAGTTGGATTTGGAATTGCACTAAATTGATACTGACCTGGGTATCCTCCCATCAAACCAGTTACACCTGATTGATAGAAACCTAATCTTTCATATGGTTCAAAGGCAGCCATTCTGTTTTGTTCTCTTGTTGCATCTCTTTCAGCTTGCGCTTGGGCTTGTTGTGTTGCGCCCACTGATCCCAAAGTCGCAATATCTTGTTGGTATAATGATGGCACTAAACTAGCTAGTCCTTGTTGTTGACCAAAAGCTTGTGCCGCTGCTTGTTGTGCTTGACCAAAACCTTGTTGTAATAATCCTGATTGAAGTATTGCTCTATTTCTATCGGAAGCTGCTTGATATTGACTTAACTCTGCTCCTTCTCTTCCGCCACCAAAAGCTCCAGCTTGTATAGCTCTATCTCTAATTCCTTGTCTTTGTCTTCCTGCTTGTGCATCAAATTCTGTTAAGCTCGCATCAATTACGTCTTGTTGATACGGAGACATAAATTGTTGGTAAGCTGTTGGGCCTGTGTATCCTTGTGCTGCTGTTAAGTAAGGTGAAAAAGCTCCAATACCTTGACCACTTGTGCCAGCCATTGTAGCTGCTTGCGTTTGAAGCGCGTCTTGTGGTGCTACACTAGGTGCAAATTTAGAAGTATCTAAAGCTTGTCCAGTTAATGCAGGAAGTTGTTTTGCTAAATCTTGACCTAATGTTTCAATAAACGGTGCCGGTAATGTTCTAGTTTCTTGTATTGCCATTATACTACTCTGCTCTCTAGTTGTTTCATTGTGTTATACATTTTGTCTGCTCCACGATCAACGTCTCCACCGCCTGCAGCTCTAACAGCATCTGCTGTAAATACAAATTCGTTTTTAGATAGTCTTGCCGGTACGTCATCTGCTTTTTCTGCTCTACCCATAGGCACAAAACCACCACCTCTTAAATCCATTTCCATTCCACCCATATTCATAATACCTCCACCAGCTTTATTTATTCTACCACCATCTGCTGATTTGACATATTCATCTTCAACTAAAAATCTAAACTCAGGAAGGTTAGCTAAAACAGGTGCTACCACATCATCTGTACCACGTCTTTCTGAAATTTCCATTTCAAGATCTTCTTCTGGTTGAGCTGCTGTGTATGCTCCTGCTGCAATAGAAGGAAGACCAATTAAAGCTAGGTCTCGCGCTATGCTTGGTTTTTTTGTTAAATCAACTCCGGCTAATTTAAGTTGATCTAAAGTTAAGTCCTTAAAAGGAGTTCTTCCCACAATTTTTGCTATGCTATCTGTAGCAGTTCCTGTATCTACTACTTTAGATGCAGGATTAGTTTGTCCTAAAAATCTTATAGGATTCATTTTAGTTAAACCTTGTTTAAACATTTGTGGAGAAAATCTTTTCAGAAAAGGTGTTTGACCTGATCCCATAGATCCAATTCCAGCGGTTCCTAAATAACCTAAACCAGCGGCTAACGCTAATTTACCTATTGGGCTTTTTGCAATTTTTTTAACAGTTTTTAAAATTTTTTTAGGAGCTCTGGTAATTCCTCTTACAATATTTCCTACGAAGTATCCTTGTCTACCAGCATCTAAATCCATAATACCACCCATTGCGGCAGGCATTCTATCCATTTCCTCTGTCTCTCCCATACCTAAAATCGAATCCATCCAATCACCGCTTTGAAAAAATATTTCAAAATTAAAATCGTAAATTTCTTTATCACCTTGGTCCATATTGTTCCAAACAGCTGACGCGTTTTTTCTGTCACTGCCTTGATTATAAATACCACCAGCTGATTCCATTTCTGCCATTTCCATTTGTGGTTGTGGTTGTGGAGTCATATCTCCACGTAATCTAAGGTTAGGAGCTCCAGCTTCTAAAGTTTCTGTGTCCATCATCTCTACTAACTCTCCGTTAGCGTACATTTCTCTGGGTAATTGCATTCTAGTTATAGCCATAATTATTATTGTTTGTTTAAAAAGGCAGGAATTTCACCTGGATTTCATACTCTATATAAAAAATCAACGTTTTACAAGCCAGTCTTTGTGAAAAGATCAGGCATTTTCTTTATATCAATAGTAACGTCTCTTCTCAAGTCCTCCTTTTTAGTTGAGGTATTAGGATCATTTACATCTCTCTCAGCTGCTTCATCTGACATATATTCGTGTCCTGTTACCTTATTAGTTAATGTAATAATAGTTTCACTCTCAATCTCCTCTACCTTTTGACCCTTTACATCTTTTACAATAACTGACCCTTTTTCTCTAAATGGCATTATGACCTACTAATTTGTAGCACAGCAGCTGTCATTTTAATTTTATCAGCTGTTGCACATTGCATTTTTAATTTATCACCAGCTTCTAGAACTAATACGTTATTAAATGTTAACATATCTGCACTGTCACTAGCTGTTGGATTATTAGTACTAAACTCAAAATCTGTTGTGCTTGAACTATCATATACTTTTGTTGTTACAGTTAGAGTTCCACTATGGGTATTAAACAATCTTATTGATTTAAATACAGCTGTAGTGGCTGCTGGACACTCATACATATCTACATCAGATCCTGCAGCATTAATTGTTTTTTGAATATTTTTATATGCGTTTGCCATTATGTTAAAAACCAGTTTAGTCTTTCAGTTTCTTCTTTTTGATCCTGTAAGAATGTAGAATTAAGTTGTTCAACAATAGCTGATAAAGCTCTTGATATTTGTTTCTGGTTAGAGAAATCATATTGGGTTTTAGGTTCTGGTATTTTAACTATTACTTTTGCCATAATTAACTTTTATCTGTAGGATCAGATCTTCCTCCTCCAAACCCCATTCCCGCGGCTTGTCCTGCACCATAATCATCAAAACCACTACCTGCATCCGCTATGGCTCTTCTTGCTTCCATCATTCTATTAAACTCTGCTTGTCTTGCAGCTTCTTCTTGTGCTTGTTGTGCTTTTAATCTTGCTAAATTTTGTTCAGAAAATCTTTTATCTTGATCTCTTCTTTGTTCCATAAAAGCAATTCTTTTATCTCTTCTTCTAGAATCTCTAGCTGCATCAGTGTAGTAACCACCTAAAGCATTTTGTCTGTCTAGTTCTGCCCCACTAATTAAATTTCCAAATTGATCTACCGTAGTAACTCCACTTATATAAGGTTGGTTTAATAAGTCTCCACCTTTAAGTCCGCCAAAAAGCAAACCTGCTAGTCCGAAATATGGATCAAACTTTACACCTGCTTTTCCTAAAGCTTGAGATGCAATCCCTCTGCCCGCAACATCTTTAAATATAGGAACCGCAGCGTTTTTAAATTTTTCTCCACCTGTTTTTAATAACTCCATTATGCCTCCCTCAGTTTGATTAACTCCTGTGTTAGTAATGTTGTCAAATTGATTTATATCCGTAAATAATTTACTTATACTCATTATCTTCTACCGTCCGGTTGTACATCTAATCTTAAAGTTCCATATCTCCACTCTTCACCAGCAGATATGTTTTGTATTTTAATACTTGCAAATCTAGCTCTAGCTCTTGTATCAAACTTTGTAGAGGATGATGTTATACTAAAAGGACTATAAGTGCTAGTTGATGCAGAGCTAGCAGGAAAGTTTTTAAGGTTTAAAGAAAATGTTGCAGTGCCTACTAGTGTTTTAAAATCAGGTAAGAACCTTCTTATTGATAAAAAGTATTCTCCATTACCTTGTAAATCTAAATCAAAATCATAAGACTCTAAATTAGAAGTTACTGTTGTAGTAGATCCATCTGCATTAACTTGGTCTGTTCCTTTTTCTTGTTCAAAATAAGTTGACGAACCTAAACCAGATTCGCCAATAACAGTCGGGAAAGATCCTGTGCCTGATGAATTATATTTAAGAGCAAAAGGATTAGGATAAATTTTAGCATTCATCCACGAAGTTCTAGCTTCAGTTCCAATATACCATACTCCTCCCGGTATTCTTGAACCTACACTTTCACCATAATTATATACAACATACCTATCGTTAAACGAAGACCCTGATGTAGGATACCACCAAGTAACTTCTGTAAATAAATTATTTACTCCAGCGGTAATTTGTTGTCCTTTAGTAGTGTCACAATCATTGTATACATAATCTTCTACACTACATCCTAATGATTTAACGGTACCATCAAATAGAAAGAAACCTTTAGGGCTCATCCAATAAGCGACACCATCTATTTCTATTACAGCATTCTTGCCTATTAAACCGCAGTTAGTTCCTACTTGTTCAAAGCCAAATGTAAATGGTGCACCTACAAACTTCATTGTATATAAAGCTGTATCTGTCCAAACCAATATATTGTCTTTTGCTTTGATAGCTCCCATAATTTTAGTTCCGTCTTGTAGTCTTTGTGTACCAGCACTATTGTCTGCAGTAACTGTAAATGTGTTCAATGATTCTTGGTCCGAGAACGCAATAAACATATCGTCTTGTGTGCTTGGTGTACCTGTTGTGGTTTCTGTACCAAATAAAATTAAGTGTCTTGTTGTTGGTGAAATCATAGATACTCTTGCAGCCGTAGGTGCTGATGTAGTTACAAAATTAGTTGTTGTGGTTGATGCTCTTGTTGAAAAATTAGCTGCTATACTAGAGTCCCACGTAAATGTTTTTCCATTAGCTATTGTTGCTACTAGCACTTGTCCAAAATTGTCAAGAGACCATAATCCTGGTTCTAGTTTTACTGTAGATGCTGATACAGCTGCACCCCATCCGTTATAATCTGTAGCGTTTGTAGCTGTCACTCCGTTAGCGTGTTCTACATCTGAAGTTCCTTGAGCTCCTCTACCTAATCCAGATAAAGTATTACTAGCAGTAGTATTAGTAGTGTAAGTAATTAATTCGTTTTCAATTAAAATTGTTCCACCACCATCAGCAGTAGAAGGAAAAGACGACGTGTCGGTTAATATAACAGAACTTGCTCCTGCTGCTAATACGCCACCATTATTAACTGTTGTAGTAACAGCTCCAGAAACAGTTCCACCCCATTCACCAATACCAAACCCATATCCATAAGTTTGTTCAGCAGGGCCTACAGTTACATAAGGTTGCACAGTCATACTTCCTCCTGTGCCAACTACGGAACTTGCTTGGTTTAAAGAATTAATAGTAAAAGTAGTGGATGTGGGAACGGTTAAAACTTGAAATAATTTATCTTCAAAATCTGATGCTGATAATCCTGTTCCTCCAGGAAGAGTTACAGAGTCTAATACGACCATATCTCCTGGCTCTAAAGCGTGAGCAGTGCTAGTTGTTATGGTACAAGTTTTAACTGTAGTGCTATTAGTTGCTAAAGTAGAACTAGTAAATGTAGTTTGAACACCTGCGTTGTTAGAACGAAAAGGTGTGATGTCATATAATTGACCTTCATAATAAATTAATAAAAATTTATCTGTTCCAATAGCCACGTATCGGTTTCCATCTAAATCTGTAAAAGCGTGTTGAGATCTACCTACACCTACAATGGTGTCTGTTAAAAGAGAAGACCAGCCTCCTACCTTTTCAGGTAAACCATATCTCCATCTAACATTATCAGAATTAACCCAACGTCTTTCCGCACCCACTTGCGTTTGTTGTTTATCAATTCCAGGAAGAAATTTAAATTCGGCAAGAGCCATAAGCTAGCTCCTATGAATAGTTCTCTTTTGGTACCCAGCCTCTTGTTGAGCCTGTGTAAATAAAAGTTGATGCAAAACCATTAGTTGACACTACTTTATCAGATGTAGCTCCATTAATTTTAGAACCATTTCTACCAATAGTTAAGTTGTTAGTAGCTACGAAACCAGCACTATCAATTATAGTTACTTCATCTCCATTAGAAGGAGAAGCGGGAAGAGTTAATGTAAAAGCTCCAGAAGTTTGAGTATCACAAAATACCACATCTCCAGAGACTGCTGTGTAATTAGCTGTTTGACTTACGGTTCCTTTTCTAAGTAGAGCTAAATTAGTATTTGTTCCATCAGAGTAAACTAAAGCAGTAGCGCCCACCGGCATAGTATAGCCAGTTCCTGATGCAGTTTTAACTGTTAATGTATAGTTAGAAGAAGATCTTGTAGTAGCGTCTTGAACAACAAAAACTCTTTCTGAAGAAGCTGGCATAATAAAATTTCTATTAGCTGCTAAAGTGCCAGTTAGTTTAAACATTAAATTTTTACCATTAGATGTAGCACCTTGGGTTAAATCTAATGTTACATCTGAAGAAGCTACATCAACGCTGATGTATCCAGATGCGGCTTGTTCTAAAATTTCTAAATTTGTATTGGTGACTGTTCCCCATAAACCAGCTTTTTCACCGGTTGTCATTTTTTCTAGTTTTAAATCTGTTGAATATGATGATGCCATATTTTATCTCCTACTCTGCTGGATCTATTGGTGTCCAAACTGAAGTAGTATTTGGATCAATAGTATTCCACGTAATTATATTTTCGTCTCCTGTTGATAATGTCAACGGTACTCCTGTCAATGTACCAGTAGAACCACTAATTGTAAAGGTTATATCCGTTCCTGTTGAGACTGTTAACTCTAAACCAGTAGGTAAAACAATAGATCCTGCACTAGCTGTTACGGTACCTGTAGATAAACTTAAGCCAATACCGGTAATAAAAATTGTACCGCCTGTATCTCCTATACCTCCAAAGGTACTTTCGCCAAATGCTGCAAATCCTAAATTCATATAATCCTAATAAACTAGAGTGTCTGGGGTGATTGGTGGATCCAGACACTCCTGTTTACTAGTATCATTGTTTAAACCAAGATGGAAGTCCTAAATGAGGTCGTTTATCAAAGATATTTTTATCGGAGTCGTTAGATTTTTGATCGTTATAATGTAGAAATACTTGGGCGCAATCTTTACCTTGAAACTCTTCTCTCCAATGTTCTAGCTCCATACCTCTATAGACCAACATATCGCCAGGGCTTAAATCAATTTTAACTCCTTTATTATTAGTGGAAACAGTTATTTTTTTACCATCAGGTATACCCACGTTCTTTTTTGGTTCTAAATATATGGGCCAAGAGTCTCCACCTAAGTTTAAAGTAGTAGATATTTCACAACTAAATCTATCTTTATGTCTTTTTAATACATCTCCTTGTTTATAAATCCTTGCGTAGGAATATGTAGGGTTTAATTTTAATTTAGTATGTTTTTCCATAATAGGTAAAGTTCTAAGCAATAAAGTTTCCATAGCTACATCCGCATAATGAGAGTAAGTATTAGGCACCTGTTCATCATTCCATACTCCCCATTCATTTGTAAAGTCAGAAATATATCTACGATCAAATAAAGTTCTAGCCACCTGTCGTTTCAATATAAAATAATTGTATACAAATTCAGCTATTTGTTTTGGTACTGCTTCTTTAATAACTATATATTTATTTTTTTTAAAACTCATATTAATTTTACTCCTTCTTGTAATGTTAAATCACCTACTTTTTTATTGATCCATTCTTTTCTTTCAAAATGCGTTGTCTCTGGAAGTTTTTTATCATACCATTTAGGTTCATTTATTTTTTTTAAGTTCCAAGCCCAATAAGATCCGTCTTTAAACCTACACACATAACCAGGAATTTTAGTTCCACAGTTTTTAATTAAATAATCGTATTTCATTTTTTCTATTAAAGAGCCATTAAATGTTTCTGGCGCGTAAGCTTCTCTATTTTTTAATTCCATAATGTAATGATTGTTGTGAACATCAATAGGACTCATTGGATCTATAACTTTACTTATTGGATCTTTAGCAAAAATGTTTAAATTTAATTCTTCAATCATTTGTTTTTGTGTTTTATACCAACTCATTTTTTCATAGAATTTTGATTACTAATAGAAGAAGGAACAGCTTGTATATTCCAGTGTATAAATCTAAAAGGTTCTACTCCCATATCTACAGGATATTGATGTGGAGTATAACCAGGAATAAGCACCATTGTTCCAGGTTGCACTTTGTAATGAACAGCATCATTAGCAAAAGTAATTTTACTAGGATCTTTTTGTGGAAGTCTTATCATTTGAGCACCCGGTCTTGGGTCGTGTAAAACAGGTAATGATGTTTTATCACTACATTTTAAAAAATAAAATCCTGATACGTGTTGATTCCAATGAGTATGAATGTCGTGATGTCCTCCACCTTTTTTTGCAAACTCTTGAACCCAACACTCCGTAAAATGTAAACTGTGTTGACTAATATTAAAACCACACCAATCTAAAAATTCATAACTTCGTTGACCACAAAAATCTACAAACTCTTTAGCTTTTGGATCTGCATTAAAAGATTCAGAATGATTAGATAAACCTAAATCACCTAATTTAGTTCCATACTTTTTATCCCTTTCTGCAATGGCTTTTTTCATAACTTTCTTTTCAGTAGTTTTTAAATACCCATCAGTAAGTTTTAACATTTTTTTAAGAAATACAGGAGCCTCTGCCACCCATACTGGCGTGCTAAAATAAGCAGCGCTATTAAATTTAACATTAGTGTTAGTGTTAGTATTTTGTGTTCCTTCTTTCATATTATCTATAGGGATAGCCGCAGTTCCATATAACTAGACTATGCCTTACTCCTTTTGTTACGGGTTTAACTCGATGCCATACAAAACTTGGAAAAACTACTAAACTACCTTTAGGTAATATTTCTGTACAAGTTCTAGTATTTCTTTTTTTATTAGGTTCGTTTTCTCTAAAATCAAATTCTAGTTCGCCACCTTTATATTCCTTGGGATCAGATAAAGAAACAGTTACCGACAATTTTCTATTCTTACCTTTTAATGGTCCTTCTTCACCATACGGTTTATCCCAACTATCGCGATGCCAATCATAATATTGACCAGGTCTATAGATTGTAAATTGACAAGCTTCTGAAAAATCCCAAGTAAAATTCCAATCAGCTTTTTTATTAGCTTGATGCACATAAGGATGTATTTCTCTATATATCCAATTATCGCTCATCCAAACTATGTTTGAATTTCTTTTCTTTTTATTTTCTCTCATTTCTTTTTTTGTAATGGGTTGTTTTTTAATGTCTCTACCTCGGCCTACTGCTCCAGTAATCGCGGTTATTTCTCTTTGTTTTTCTGTTTTACCGTATTTAACAATCATATCACAAATCCTAGGTGGTATTGCTGATTGAAAGTAATAGAAATAATTAGATAAATTCATAAGTATTAGTTAACCACACATTTAATTGTTTTGATTTATTGGGAGTAATAAAATATTTTTGCACGCTAGGAAATAAAACAAATTCATTATTATTTAATTTTAAATGCCAACTTCTGTTTTTTCTTCTGTTGTCATCAAATTCTATAACAACACCACTTGAATCTTTACCTACATCTACGGCATATATAAAAGTATAATCAGGAGAGTTTTTTAAATCTACTGGGTCTACTGTGTGTCTAGTAAAAGATTTTTGATTGTAATGATATACGTTTCCCCATTTATTTTTTAGAACTAATGATTTGCAATATTTTTCATTAAAATGATCTCTTATATAATCTATTAAAAAACTATATTCACGACTGTGGGATAGTTCATAATCTGCATAAGAATAATCTAATTGATTATTACTCATTGTTTGATTTTTTATAAAAGAATTTAAAATAAAGTTTTTTAAAACATCTCTTTTTATTTCAAAACCTTTAGGCGTTTCTATACTGCCATAATACATATCTATTTCAGATAACACTTTCTTCTGCATATATACTTTCTACCACAATCACCTTAAAAGTCAATTAGACGGCTTTTTTATCCCAAGCTCCTGTGTCTTCATTCCACTCGTAGTTATAGGATCCTCTTTCTTCTTCAGTTATTTCTGGCGCTGCTCCTATCGGAGATTCCCAACTTGCTGTTGCAGTATCAAGAACCCAACTTGGATAAGGTTTTTTAGTAATAAAAATATTATTATCTTCATCGTAAATCATACCAATACCGGCATAATTACCTCTAAATGCTTTAGAGTCATCACCTGAAGTATGTTTGTTACGTGATGTATTATAAGATGTTTTTTTCCAAAGTGGCCAATTAAAAATGTTTTCTAAAAACTGTCTTCCTACTTCTTCGTCTTCAATACCATCCGCATTTTTACAGTCTTTATCAGCAACTACGTGAACCGCAATTACCTTACTGTTAATTCCTAATTTTGCATAATGAGCCATATAATTACTCTCCTGTGTTAGTTTATATAATAGTTAAAATTTAATATCAATAGCATAATTTAATCCTTTATGGAACAAATGTTCCACTTCCTGTAAATATTCTTATAGTATGAGAACCACAAGTTAAAACTACGTTTCCTCCTGATACAGAAGGGGTTGCATCTGCTGTGGTATGTTTAATAATTATTATCCCTGATCCACCTGAACCTGCAGTTCCTACTCTATTTCCACCGCCACCGCCACCTGTGTTTGTACATCCATTACTTGCACCGCCACCACCACCTCCTGATCCTCCTGAACCAGCAGTACCACTATTACCTGAATAACCACCTCTACCTGCACCACCACCAGCAAAATATCTTCCTGGAGCTGGTCCTGGTGTTCCATAAGTTGGAGCTTGAGGAGCTGAACCAAATATTGCTGTAGGCGCTCCTATGCCTCCATCTCCTCCAAGATTTGGAGTGGGAATTGTTGGACCATCTTCACCTTGTGCTGCAGCTCCACCGCCGCCTCCTGATCTTACATTTCCTGAAGAAAGTGCACCTATTCCTCCATTATTACCTTGAGGAGGACTTACTGGAGGTGTGTTTCCAACTCCTCCTGTTCCTGATAAACCTCCACCGCCTGATCCACCATCACCTCCATTAGAACCACCTTGTCCAACTGGACCAGCATTTCCGCCCTGTCCACCACCAGCGCTTGTTATTGTACTAAATGTTGAAACTGCACCAACAGTTGCTGCGTTAGGAGTTCCAGCTCCTGATCCACCTGCACCAACCGTAATTGTATAAGGTGCACAATTTGTTGATACTTGAAATCCTGTAGCATTTCTATAACCACCAGCACCTCCGCCGCCACCACCATAACAAGCTGGTCCATTAGCTCCGCCACCACCAGCTACAACTAAATATTCTACATTGTAGAATGTTCCACCTATTACGCTTGCTGTTGAGTCGTGAATATCTTGCCAACCTTTTGTAGCATCAACATAAATTAAAGTTACTGATTGTGATTCTGTATTTAAAGTAGCACAATCTTCTATACCATTTATTTTAGATGAATTTCTAGCGAGTGTTACTGCTTTACACGCATCATCCCAAGTGCTTGCATAATCTTTTAAAGCTACAATGTCACCAGCAGAGGGTGAGGCTGGAAGAGTGACTGTGACTGCTCCACCTGAAGTATTTACAAAATATCCTTTACCATTTGCTGATGTAAATGGACTTGTTTTTGCCGTTGTGCACCAATCTACAGTTCCTGTTCTACCAAAACCTGTTTGAGTTGCACCGCAAGCTAGTGAGACTGTTCCACCACAACGACCTAAAGTTACTGTCGTGGCATCTACTGTAACTGTTTTACCTGATCCACCACCAACAGTGGCTGTGCATCCTGTTCTTTCTTCTAATTTATTTACTTTAATTGTACTCATTATTGAAATCTATATCTTATCATTACTTTACCACTACCACCATTACCACCAGCAGACACAGAGGGACTTCCTCCGCCGCCTCCACCGCCGCCTCCAAGATTTGTTGTTCCTGGGTTTGTTGCAGCTCCTGGTCCAGCGTTTCCACCACCACCTGTTCCTCCGGGAACCGTAGAATTATTATATTGTTGTCCACCGCCACCACCAGCATAGGCTGTAGGACTTCCAGAAAAAGAAGTTGTTACTCCATTTCCGCCGGGTCCACCTGCACCAGGTGATCCTGCTGTTCCAGCAGCTCCAGCTCCACCACCGCCTCCTGCTGCATATAGGGGTGCACCAAAACCTGGATCTGTTGGTCCACCATCATTTCCTTGAGGAGGACTTACTGGAGGATTGTTACCTGTTCCTCCTGGTGAAGGTGAGCCTCCTGCTCCACCACCACCTGATCCACCTGATTTTCCATTTTTAGGAGTACCTGAATCTCCTCCACCTCCACCTCCTCCTGCAGAGGTTATTGTACTAAAAACTGAATTACTACCAGTTGTTCCACTTATTCCTGGTGATGATGATCCTGTACCACCAGCTCCTCCACCACCTACTGTAATAGTATATGGTCCGGGAGACATCACTAACGGTGTTGCACCTGATGCTAAAGGGCTTGCATTAAAATCACCTCCAACATCAGCACATTTAGATTCTCTATATCCACCTGCTCCACCTCCACCAAGGTGAGATGCTGGTCCAGTTGAACCACCACCGCCGCCACCACCAGCTACTACAAAATAATCTACTTTTCCTTGTGGACCACCACCTGCTGAAACGCAAAAAGTTCCACTAGAGTTAAAAACGTGTAATTTAAAATTTGTACATACTGTAGAAATACAACCACCGGTAGCAGTGATATATCCTCCACCAGTTGTGTCTGAAGTTGAGTCGTGTATTTCTTGCCAACCTTTAGTTCCGTCAACATAAATTAAAGTTACTGATAGAGATTCAGTGCTTAAAGTTGCACATAAACAATTACCATTAATTTTAGAACCATTTCTTCCTAAAGTTACGTTGTAAGTGTCAAAAGTATTTGCATAATCTTTAAGAGCCACTATGTCTCCAGCTGAAGGTGAACTAGGAAGAGTGACTGTAATAGCTCCACCTGTGGTATTTATAAAATAACCATTACCACTTGAAATTGTTAAAGGAGAAGTTTTAGCTGTTGTACACCAGTTTACAGTTCCTGTTCTACCAAATCCTGTTTGAGTTGCACCGCAAGCTAAAGCTATCGTAGCCCCGCTCGAACCTAACGTAATCGTAGATCCACACTTTTTAATAATGTTAGAAGCGTCTGAAACTTTTTGAATATTATCTGATTTTATTATACTTGCCATAATCTATCTTATTCTTACCATATTTTTTTGTCTATTGAAACTTGTATCTAATTATTACTATTCCTGAGCCTCCTGCTGCTCCACAAGCTTGGCCAACAAAATATCCAGCTCCTCCGCCTCCACCACCAGTATTGGCTGTTCCTGCTACTGCCGTTCCTGGTGATTGTCCGCCTGCTCCACCACCTCCTGCTCCTCCAGCACCCCTATGACCACCACCTCCACCTGCTCTTGCAGTTGGGGTAGCATTTATTGTTGACGTCGCTCCAGTGCCACCTGTTGCACACGGTAAACAAGCTGGACTACTATTTCCGGCTGTTAAAGCACCGCCTCCGCCAGTTCCTTGTTGATTTGAACCTGGCATAGTTGCTCCTGGATTTCCTTGAGGGGGACTAACTGGAGGTGTATTTCCTGCACCACCAGCATAAGGTGTTCCTGTTGGGTGACCACCTGCTCCTGCTCCACCACCTGATCCACCAGCTCTACCAATATTTACTGGACCTGGAGAATTATCAAAAGCTCCACCTCCGCCACCACCAGCAGAACTAATTGTTGAAAAAACTGAAGTTACTCCATCACCACCTTGTCCGGCTGTTCCTGGAGTTGATTCTGCTCCACCTGTTCCCCCACCACCAATTGTAACTGGATAAGATCCTGGACTTGTTGCAACGGCTAAACCTGTGGTTGCTAAAGGAGAAGCACAATAAGTATCTGAAACTGCTTTTCCTTCTCTGTAGCCACCTGCTCCGCCACCACCAGCTCCATAACCACCTGATGCTCGACAAGAACCTCCACCTCCTGCGCCTCCTCCTATAACTACGTAAGAGACTGTATTAGAACCTAAAGCATTTCCTGCTGCAGATACACAAAAAGTACCACTACCCGTAAACGTATGAATTTTAAAATCTCCAGAAGTTGTTGTGGTATTTCCACCTGTAGCCGCAACAAAAGTAGCTCCTAAGGCAGGAACTTGAGAATCATTAATGTCTTGCCAACCTTTTGTGCCATCAACATAAATTAACGTAACGGATTGACTTTGGGTGCTCAAAGTAGCGCAATGACATTGCCCATTAATTTTTGATCCATTTCTGGATACTTGTACACTATTAGTATTAAAATTATTTCCATAATCTTTAAATGCTACTATGTCGTTAGCGCTTGGTGAAGATGGAAGTGTTACGGTATAATTGGCTGTTGTTATTGCACCACCCATTCCAATACCGTGAATATAACATCCAAAATAAAATGTTCCCGATGTTGCAGGTTTAAATTCTATATACCTTGTTGTTGCAGCATTAAAAGTTGTTGTATTAACATAATCAGATTGGGTGCTCGCTCCGTCTAAATAATAACTAATTCCTGTAGAAACAATACCAGCTTGAAATGTACCAAGCGTAGTTGAATTTGATGTTGAAATTATTAATGGGTGACTATCGTTTGTTCCTTCCGATTGAGTGAATCTGTAAGTTCGATCTTTAATTAAATTAATAGCTGTGGTTCTAGATGCATCTAAAAAATAAGCGCTACCTGTTCCTCCAACTAAATATAAAGCACCAGTTGCTACAGTGACGGTATAATTTAAAAAAGGAGAACCATCTACAGTATTTATAAAATAACCTTTTCCATTTACTGCTGTAAAAGGAGTTGTTTTTGCAGTGGTACACCAATCCACAGTGCCAGTACCACCTAATCCACTTTGTGATGCTCCGCAGCCTAATGCTACAGTCCCCCCACATTTACCTAATGTTATTGTAGAGCTACACTGAGCTACAACTGTATTAACTTTAAGTTTACTAGCTCCCATTTAAAATCCTAATTTTGAAATTTATACCTTATAGCTACAAAACCTGATCCGCCAGCAGAGCTTCCACCGCCGCCTTCACCAGTTCCACCGCCACCGCCACCAGTATTAGTTGTGCCCCCACAAGAAACTGCACCTGGACTTCCACCACTACCACCAGCTCCTCCACCATCGCCTCCTGTCGGACTACCTGCAATTTCTTTTCCTCCGCCGCCACCACCAGCAAAATATCTTGTTGAACTAACTGGTCCTGGGGTTCCATAACTTGGGGCTGTTGGACCAAAAAAAGAATCAGCTACATAAGAACCTGCACCGCCGGGTCCTCCTGCATCGCTGGTTCCTACAGCTCCAGCGCCACCACCGCCACCGCCACCTCTTTGAGGTGTGGGACCAGATGAGCCTGAATCAGGAGATCCATCTCCACCATTATTTCCTTGAGAGGGAGATACTGGAGGAGTATTTCCTGATCCTCCTGTATTTATTGAAGCAGCTGGATTACTAGAATAATATCCTCCTCCACCGCCTGAACCACCATTTATTTGTCCTGAAGGACCGGCTCCTGTAGAATTACTTGGATAATTTCCTCCGCCGCCACCTGCACCCCCGGCTGATGTTATTGTTGAAAAAATTGAATTTGAACCAGCAGCACCATTACTACCTGCGGGATCTGGAAATGATCTTGCCACTCCCCCTGCTCCTACTGAAACAGGATAAGATTGTGCACTTACAGATAAACCTGATGGAGCATTTAAAGGTGAATTAGATCCTGGTGCACTAGAAAACAGTCTAAAACCACCAGCACCACCTCCTGCCCCTCTACCAACTCCACCACTTCCTCCTCCAGCAACTACAAAATAGTCTACTGTGTTTGATCCAGAAGCGGTTCCTCCAGCTGAAACACATAAAGTTCCAGCACCAGTAAAAATATGGGTTTTAAAATCTCCACAAGTAATTGTAGTATTTCCTCCTGTAGCAGTCACATAGTTGGGAGCTCCTGTTACATCAGAAGTAGAATCTTGAATATCTTGCCAACCTTTAGTCGCATCTACATAAATTAACGTAATGGATTGTGCATTTGTACTTAAAGATACGTTAAAACACTGACCATTTATTTTAGAAGAATTTCTACACAATGTAACGGCATTACAACCCCAAGTGCCACCATAATCTTTAAACGCAACTATCTGTCCAGCAGATGGTGAAGCTGGTAAAGTCACAGTAATTACTCCGCTAGTTGTGTTTACAAAATATCCTTTAGTTGTAGCTGATGTAAAAGGAGATGTTTTTGCAGTGGTGCACCAATTAACCGCTCCGCTTCTACCAAATCCTGTTTGTGAAGCTCCGCAAGCTAGAGTTACTGTAGTTCCACTAGCACCTAAAGTTAGAGTAGATCCACACTGTTGTTCGATATTATTTACTTCTATCTTACTCATACTACTACCAACGTCCCTGTTACTACTAATGTATCAGCAAAAGAAACAGGACCCGCTAGCACAGCGTTTTCAATCGTTAAATTACCATCTATTGCCGAAGCGTGATGATAAATTGAGAGCGCTTCTGCTGCAGCATCTTGGCCTATATACTGTATTCCATTTACTATATTTGGCATAATTCATTACGTACTAATACTATCTACAAAAGATACCCAAGTATCGACACTCGAAGCTGCTGAGCTTTGACCTTGAAGTACGTCTGTATTTTGCATTACTACTTTAGCGCCTCCTTGTATTAATTCGATGCTACTCGCCGCAGGTAAAGCCACGTCTTTCACTAAATATCTTTGTGTTGAACCACCTTCATTAATCCATACACTAACTGTTACAGCTGCTGCTGTAATATTAGCCAATCTAATTGAAATAATTGCATCATCACTATTTGCTGTTAAAATAGTTGTTGCTGAGTTTGTTATTTGTACGCCTTGTGATTCAAAATCCTGTGCCATATATCTCCTATAATGCTATTGCCATTGCAGTTGCAAAACCATTACTTGCTTTTGCATCTAATTGTGTTTGTATTGCAGACGAAACTCCACTTACATAACCTAATTCAGTTGCTGTTACTGCACTTGCCGAACTAAATCCAGATCCACTTGTGACCATTGCTCTGCTTGTTGTTAAAGCCGCCATTTTAGAATGAGCGATAGCTGCGTTTGCATCTATGTTAGCATTAACAATAATTCCACTACCAACCATATCACCTGAACCATCTAAATAAATTGTTTTAGAAGCAGGTAAAGTACAAAAAATTTCTTTGGATCCTGCAGAAAAGTCTACAGCGGCGTCTGAATTAGAACTTGATATAACTGTTGATCTTGTAAGAGTTGTTGAACTTGCATTTAAAGTTCCTAAACCTACTTCAAATTCTTGAGCACTATTTAAAGATATGGCATAATACGTTGTATTATTATTTCCTATACCAGCTGAAAAAGTTTCAAAACCGTCTACAGCTCCAGCAAAAGTCATTGCTCCTGTGCCTGTTGTTGTAGTTGTTTCTCTTACTCTGTCATTTATTACTAATGCCATTATGCAATCCTAATTAATCCTGCTGTTGCGGTTGGACTTGGAAACTGAACAGTAAAATCTCCTGCTGTTGCAGTTTTAGTTCCACCAAAATCTAAAACACAAACCAATTTATTTGATTTGCTTGAATTGTAAATTGCTGCAGCTAAAGCTGACAACGTTACACTTGAAAAAATTTCATTTGAAAAATCAGCAACTGCTGTATTTGAACCTGGAACTGTCACGCCTTGTCCATCTAATACTTGACCACCAGTTGTGTATCCAGTTCCTGAACTACTTACTTCATTTGTAGAACTATAAACAGTTGAAGAAGTTGTGTAAGGACCTAATGTTGCGGAAGTACTAGCATATAAAGCTAAATAATAAGTATCTCCACCGCTCGCAAAATTATGCGTTCCGCTTAAGAGTTCTGATTTAAATGCGTCTGGTACTAAATTTGCCATAATATCTCCTAATAACTTGCTGGTGGATCTGATTTGAGAGGTGTTCGAATAACTCCATCCTGCCATTCGTCTCTGCGTCTTCGACCTTGCTGTTCGATCGAGTACGATTGTAAAGCTCGTTGATACGATTGCTCATAGTACTGTATCATATCTACAGGACCTTTCAAGTATCCATATGCTTCTACCAAACATCCATACAAAAGTAAATCCTGATATTTATTACCTAAATAAGTTTCTGTGCTAGAACTAGTTGTTATGGTAGTGGGTTGTTTGATATAGCCCATTGTAATAGAATAAGTGCTGTCAGGTGTAGGTGCCACAACCCAAAAATTAGCATCCCAATTAGCATAATATTTAGGTAAGCCTGAAAAAGGGGATGTTCCACCAGAAGAACCAGGGGTTTCATAATACTCGGCTATAAAACTAGTATCCTTTTTTTGAAGATATGTTTGATTACCATCGCTATCAGTTAATTGAATAAATCTAATAATTCTTAAATCAGAAGGAATAGTTACATATCTGTTTCCAGCAATTAAATTAGATGTTGCGTAGAATCTGTTATCGTCAGTATCTGATTCTCTATAAATTCTATTTTCTGCATTTTTAACAATAGTTGTTAAAATAGAATCTGTTAACACTGTGCTGTCTACTTCAGTATAACTTCTAATATCAGTCTGTAGTTGTGAATAAGTTAATGCCATTATGCTTCAAGAGTTACTGGTCCTACCGAGCAACCTACGCCTCCTCCTGTTTGATCACCTAATGTAGCCGTATCTGTTTCAACTGTAAAATAAAAAAAATTTGCTTTTGCATAATCAGATTGAATTCTTGCGCCATCTCTAAAAATACCAGTTGTAATTGCGTAGCCTGCTGCTTTTGCAATTTTAACTCCTGTAATACCATCAAAACCTTGTGGGTTTGCAAATTGAAAAGTTCCACCACTTGCTGTTGTTGCTTGAGAAGCACCTCTAAATCTATATGTGTCTCCATCAGTTAAACCGTGTCCAGGAAACGTTACATTAATAATACTTGAAGCGGCTTCGTATGTTTCAAATGGATTGTCTGGCATTATTCTTGCTACTGCAGGAGCGGTTCTAGATGGTCTAACTTTTAATAATGAAACTGCATCTGCACTAATTGGTTTTGGTTCTAGTTGTGGTTGTTTAGGTTCGTACTCTGAAATATGTACAAATGCACCATTCCATTCAGTAACCATTTCTCTCCAAGGATATTGTAATCCTGATCTATCTGATATTGCTAATGCTCTTTTTCCTGATGCGTATTTTGGCATAATTAACTCACTGATGGATAATAAGTTTTAGGTGTTATATATGTACTAGACGCTGATCCATCTTCCTGCAGCGCTCTAGCAAGTTCATCTTCATAATATAATTTTAAATTTGCTGTTCTATCAATCGCCCATTTTTGTGATAAATAAAAAGCTAGACCTGCAACCATACAAGGCACAAATCTAAATGGAACATCAGATGCATTTCCATACTTACCAGCATCTTGAATTCTTCTAATATAATATAATTGAATAACTTTAGAAGCGTTTGATGAATCTGCAGTTAAATAAATATTCATAGTTACTCTGTCTATAAATCTTTGAACCCAAAATTGATTTGGTGTTCCTTTTGCAAGTTTGTTTGAAAATCCAGAATAAGTAGATCTATCTACTTTTGTCATTGGAGTATCAGCTTGTGTTACAGTTCCTAAATTTGCTCTGAGTGCTGCAGATAATATATCACTCATTCCAATTACAATTGCAGTTGCTTTTGCGCCATCAGAGTGAGTGGCTGCTGTTGTGTTATTAGCGCCTCTAACAACTCCTGTTAATTCTGTTCCACTAATTCCTGTGTATGTAATATTTTCTGTTCCTACTTGAACGGTTCCATTAGTAGGAAAACCAGATACTGATGTTAAAGTAATTCCTGTTGTTGCTGTTGTACTTGCGATGGCTGCACTTAATGTAGTTTCCATTCCGCTCGCATTAAACGCGCTGCTTACTGCAGTTTCATCTGCAGGTTCTCTATAAAAAATATATTCTGATTGACCTTCGGCTAGAGAAACGTTCATAGAACCTATTTCCCAGAAATGAATTCCTCTATTTCCCCATTCTTGAAATAAAATATTTAATGATCTTCTGGCTGCTTGAAGCTGATAACCAGACATAGCTTGCTGGCCACATCTTTCATATGCTTCTTCTATAATATCATCTATAGAAAAAGTTTTTCCGAAAGTGTATGTACCAGAAGTCGTATTTGCCATACGTTACCTCCTAGCCGTCAAACTGTATCGATAATCCTGCTACTGCAGTTCCATCATAAGCAAAAAATGCACCGTTTTCACAGAGTATTCCATTGTCAGGAATATAAGGATCAATGTCTTCTCCACTATCTACATCAACGATTAATCTATTAGGACCAGTAGTTGCAGAACTGTTTTTAATAAACACACGTCCAGCACCTGCGCCCGCTACTCCGTACATTCCTCTAACTCTAGTTCTTCCGGCAAAAATAGTTCCAGTAGAAGCTCCTTCTTTTACTCCAGCAGAAATGTTAGTAGTTATTGCACCGCTCGCTGTTATGCTAGTTACTTCTGACCAAGTTCCAGCTACATCAACTGTAGTGCTGTCTGGTCCAGTAGTTGCTGCGCTTGTTGTTGCATCTCCATCTGCATTTTTTCCTACAACCGTAAAAGTTATTCCAGAATTATCTGCACTTGAAGTTAGAGTAACTGTTTGTGCATTAATCCAAGGACCGCTGTTAAGTAGAACTAAAGTCGTTGCTGTACCGGCTGCAGAAATAGCATCCGTATCTGTTCCAAAAAGTATTTGTTTGCTTTTTACATTTGTTACATTTGGCATTCTTTTATCTCCTTTAATTGTATGAGCTCCCTAAGGAGCTCACACTAATTAATTATTATCTCTCCTGACAAGTAAGTATGAAATCAGTAAAGATATCATTTGCATTTGTACCTTTGTTTTCAAGGAAAACTTTAAGTTCTAATGCGATGTCATCAGGAACAGTTGATGCTGCCTGTGTTGCAACAATAGATCCATTTAAAAAGATCTTATATTGAACAGCTGTTTGACCTAATTCTGAACCTGCAGGTTGGAATAAGAATCCCAATCTAACAGAGTTAGAAGGTTGAGCCAAAA